>Ga0181532_10000764_pt1 | contig 32109 bp, 27 predicted proteins | sample PEATcosm2014_Bin_33_FD_119768 | JGI IMG/M metagenome (GOLD analysis project Ga0181532, IMG submission 119768) | Peatland microbial communities from MTU Mesocosm Facility, Houghton, MI, USA - PEATcosm2014_Bin11_30_metaG | ecosystem: Environmental > Terrestrial > Soil > Wetlands > Peat | place...
GACACGGAGCCCCTTTTTCGGGAATGTGTGTTTACGGGGGGCTTCCACCTTCAGTCCGTTGACCTGGACTTTCTTTGGTGGAGGTGATGGGATTCGAACCCACGGCCTCTACATTGCGAATGTCTGGCTCTCAGTGTTTTGACCAGGCCCTTTCCGAGGAGATTGCTGGTAGGGGCGTTGTGATCCCCTCATGTTCCCTCACGATCCCTCTACTTCCCGCACGGTAAAGACACGTAAAGACACGCTCGGACGGCTCTTCTCGCAGCTGTCACAAGTCGGTGCTCAGGGACGAGAAGTCTCTCGCATCGCCGACCCCACCGCTCCGGTTCCCTGATGACAACGATCACGCCCCTCGGCGAGCGACAGGACATAACGACCCCTTGCATGCTCGGCTCCACCCGACGAGGAGCCGTAAAGGAATCGTCCTGCTCGTCAGACGAGGTAACTACTCGGGATTGAAAGAGCGCTGGCCACCCGCTCGGGAGGGGCGAAACGCGCTCTCTCAAACCGGCTGGAATGTCATCGAAGCGCAGTCTGCTGCACAGTCACGCCGCGTCACGAACGCTTTCAACGTGCTGCCTTGAAGACCCCTATTGAAGTCCTCGTACCCATTTTGGCTCTTCCTCTTCTTCATAAAGGGTCTTATGAGAGCAACCAGCACGCCGGAGTAGCGCTGTTTGTGGGTCAGGAACGAGGTAGATGATGAGGCCGGCTTGACCTGGTCCAGCGTTGACCGCAGCGTCCACGCCCGATCCCGGTGGCGCTACGAATTTCAGGCCGCAACGGTACGGTGAAGCCCGTCGAGGAGAGCGAGCGATATTCCGAAGAGATGGCACCAACAAATGACGGCCAGCCAGACGGGCTCGCGCCGCTGGCAATGCATCTCTTCGCAGGATCCCAAAGGCTCTAACTTGTTCGTCGAAGGCTCGTCCGTATCGGGTCGGCGGGCCCGGGCAGGCGAACAGGTGTTCGGGACCTACTGATGGAGACTCGGACGCTATGAAGACGTTCGAGGTCCATGGTGAAGCCGGGACCGAGAAGAGCTCGATTCTGAGGTAAACGAAACCAGTCGCCGGTTGCTCTTGTCGTGCTTTGGATGTCCGACGTCCTGGCCGTTTTGCTGCACGCTCTGCGAGAATGCCCCGATGGCGCGAAATGCTCTTGAGAAAACCGTACCCAGGTACTAAGAGATGCTGCTCGACCGCATCGAGGAGCGCGCTGTTGTCGAAAGCGCCTTAGCCTCAGCTCGCCAGGGGATGAGCAGTGCTCTGGTCCTCGAGGGCGAGGTCGGAATGGGAAAAACCGCGCTGCTCGATCATTTCATCGCTCAGGCGCATCCGCTTCGAACTGTCAGCATCTTGGGTATCGAGGCGGAAAGCGCAATTGGATTCGGCGCTTTGCACAGACTCCTCTTGCCGTTCCTAGACCTTGTGAAGGATCTTCCGCCACCTCAGCGCGACGGGTTGAGCTCCGCATTTGGACTTTCGACGCAGGCGCCCGCAGATCTCTTCCTTGTAGGCCAGGCCACTCTCACGCTGCTGGCCGACGCCGCCTTGCCGCAGGGCCTGCTGTGCGTCGTGGATGACGCGCAGTGGGTCGATCAGGAATCGTTGCGGGTCCTGGCCTTTGTCGGTCGCCGCTTGAGGGCAGACGGTATCGCCCTCATCTTCGGAATTCGGGCCCCCTATGAATCGTCCCTCGTCTTGGCGGGCCTTCAGAGCATTGAGATCGGAGGTCTTCCCGAGCACGCCGCCCTCGAACTTCTCTCTCGGGTTCTGCCTGGCCCCCTCGCTGCCGACATAGCTCACCGCATCGTCACCGAAACGAGCGGGTGTCCTTTGGCACTCACGGAACTGAGCCACGAGCTGACCTCGGCGCAACTGCAGGGTGGCAGTCGGTTCCCGCAACCAATCCCGATCAGCCGACGCCTCGAGACCCACTTCCGCCAGCAGGTGGACACGATGCCGTCCGGCGCTCAGATGTTCCTCCTCATAGCGGCGACTGAGACTTCGGGCGATCCGTCGATTGTGCGCTGGGTAGCAGCGCAACTGGGATGCACGTCCGATGCGGAAGCAGTGGCAATACACGAGCGGCTCGTTGCTACTGAGCCCCGGATCAAGTTCCGCCATCCGCTCATACGCTCTGCGGTGTACGCGGGAGCCAGACCTGAGGATCGGAGGAACGTCCATCAAGCACTGGCGAGCTTGATCGACCGAACAATCGAACCGGATCGATGGGCTGGACATATCATCGCCAGCGCCACCGGACCTGATGACATGCTGGCTGCTGACCTCGAGGCAACGGCTCGCCGCGCCCGAGACAGAGGCGGCTACGCGGCAGAGGCGCTACTCCTGGCTCAGGCGGCCGAATTAAGCGAAGACATCGCCCTGCGCTCGGCACGGTTCCTCGCGGCGTCGGATGCTGCCCTTACCTCGGGAGATCCACCTCAAGCCAAGTCCCTTCTGGCCCGAGCGCGATCCGGACTAAAAGAACCGTTGTTGGTGGCGGAAGCTCGACAACTGGCCGGTCGCATGCGCGTTCTGAGCCAACCAGTGAAAGCTCCGGCCATCTTGCTTGACGCGGCCCGCCAGTTTCTCCCACTGGATGTCGACCGAGCGCGCCAGTCGCTTCTTGAGGCGCTCGATGCATTCTTGATCACGCAATACTTCACCGTCGACGCAACAGGGCCGGAGATAGCGGAGACAGCTCTCGCCACGAGGGACCCACGGCGAGACGCTCAACTTGCCGATCTTCTTCTCGACGGAACGTCACTGCTCCTCGCCGTTGGATACGAGGCTGGCGTCGATTTGCTCGCCTCTGCCGCACGGCGGCTGCGTGATGAACCCATCGCATTGGAGGACGCCACTCGATGGTTCAATTTCGTCCTTCTGATTGCCAACGAGCTATGGGACGATAAAACGTTTGTTGAGTGGGCCCAACACATCGAGAGCGTCGCCCGAGAACAAGGTGCTCTCATGGCTCTTCAAGTTGCGCTTCTCGGTCTGATGGCGCACGAAATTCGGGCCGGTCATCTCTCGGTTGCCGAGGGTCACTTCGCTGAGGCACTCGAGATTACGGGCGCCGTTGGCGGTGTTGTCGACTTCTTCAGACCATTGAATGTCACGCTGCTTGCGTGGCGGGGCGATGACAAAAACACTCGGTCCGCCGCTCAAATCTTGATTGACTCAGGCTCGGTCGCAGGCTCGGTCCCGGCCGTCTGTCTGGCCCAGGTTGCTCTCGCCATCCTAGAGCTAAGTGCCGGCCGGTACTCGGAGGCGCTGACTTTCGCTCAGAAAGTCACCAGCCAAGAGGTGGTCGGCTGGATGTTTCAGGCCCTCCCCATTGTCGTAGAGGCCGGGGCACGCAGTGGCAATATAGCTGCAGCCGAAAGCGGGCTCGACGAGTTAACGCGGCGGGCTCAAGCGAGCGGGACTCCGTGGGCCTTGGGTCTCTTGGCGCGCTCACGCGCGCTCCTGGCCGACGACAATGAAGCCGGAGCTCTGTTTGAAGAGTCCATTGCACTTTTGAGGGAGACCTTGGTTGTAACTGATTTGGCCCATGCTCATCTCGTATACGGAGAGTGGCTCCGCCGACAGAACCGCCAGATCGATGCCCGGGCCCAACTGCACACCGCCTCCGAGCTGTTCGTGTCGATGGGCGCCGCTGGTTTTGTCGAGCGCACCCGGATTGAATTGGCAGCAACCGGAGGGCGCATGCGTCGGCGCTCAGTTGAGACCAGCACCAGCCTGACAGCACAGGAACTCCAAATCGCTCGAATGGCATCGGAAGGGTCCACCAATCCTGAGATCGCGGCCAAGCTCTTCGTCAGCAGCAGCACGGTGGACTATCACCTCAAGAAGGTGTTCCGAAAGCTCGGCGTTTCCTCCCGTCGCCAGCTCGAGCAACACCTGCCTCACTAGTTAATAGTCAGATGGTCCACCAGTACCAAGTCATGCCCCCGATTTCGTGCGGGCGGAGGTAGCTGGCACCCCGACGCTGCCGCAGGCCCCTGGGAGAGAAGCTTTCTCGGTCTCGCGCTCGGCCCCGTGGCGACGGTGATGAAGTTGGAGGCCGAGGGAAGCGAACTCGTCGCAGCACATGGCCACGCCGGGTTCGCCGGGCCTGTGTCGGGCTTTCGACTCGGCGGTCGTAGAACTCGTGGATGCGGTTCTTTCGACCATTCCCTTTCACACCAGATGGACGCCCAGCTTGGTGAGCCACCAGAGTCCAAGCCCCGCCGGACGATGGAGTGGAGCGTTCAGCCCTCCTCACGTCGAGATGTCCCCGGACCGCAATGCGTTCTGCCGTTTCCAACCTTGCGCGACCAGGGCCTCGATGTAGGGGGCACCCTCCCGGACCGTTGCCGGTTACGGGACGAGCAAGCCATTCTTCTGCAGCTGGGCATCGCTAACAGGCATCGATGCGAAGCGCGGCGACCTAAAGACTATGAGCCGTGGGGGACTCATCGAGGCCGAATATTGGTTGACAATGGCCAAACCGGAGCGACCGCTTTGGGTGGGTTAGTTCAGACCTTGGAGACGATATGGATGGGCGCAGCGCCTGGCTCGACAATGGCCGATGCCGATACCACGAAGCGATGGTCGCCGCCGAGCAAGGGGCCGCCTACCCTGACGAGATCGGCTTTGCGACCTGGTCGTTCGTCGAACTCGTCGAAGCGGCAGTCAGATTGGGGCAGATAGAGAAGGGTGTCCGTGCGTACGAGCAACTCTGCACTGCGACGCGTGGGTACCGAAGTGACTGGGCACTCGGCCTCAAGGCCCGTTGTCAAGCCCTTATCGAGGTAGGGGAGCCCGAAGCCCTGTACCTGGATGCGATCGACCGGCTCGGCCGGACGGGAGTCCAGATCGAGCTTGCTCGGGCTCGGCTGCTGTACGGAGAGTGGTTGCGGAGACAAGGTCGCCCGGTCGAGGCTCGGAAGGAACTCCGGGCTGCTTACGAAACGTTCTCGGCCATGGGCACCGATGGGTTCGCAGAACGGAGTCTCCGAGAGCTGCTCGCGACGGGTGAAACCGTCAGAAAGCGCAGCGTCGAAACGATGGCTGAGCTCACCCCGCAGGAAACGGCGGTCGCCCGCCTCGCCAGCGCTGGTCACACCAACACCGAAATCGCTGCCCAGCTCTACCTCAGTCCGCGCACCGTTGAGTACCACCTCCGGAAGGTGTTCGCGAAGCTCGGGCTGACCTCCAGACGCCAACTGCCTAAGACTCTGATTACAACTGACATCGAAAAGACTCTCGTTCTTGCGTGACGTAGTACGGCCTAGAGCCCTGGCGCTCGCTGTCGTAGTGACTGTCGTACCTACGACCAGGGCGTTTTGGGGCCACAAGGGAGCTGTGGATGGTGGCGTCCGGGCCGTGCTCGAAGAGCGGCCCGAACATGCGATCTGTCGGCTAATCCGATCAAATTGCCAACGACTGGGTCAGCATCACCCGATTCAATCTTGGGGGTCAGCCGATTCTTGGCGCCTATGAAACAAGTGATACGGCCTTACGTATTCGGATGCTGGACTGAGATCCCAAACTTCGATTACCGGTGGAGAGACGCTCTTGCCCCGCCGAGCGGCGCGCCATCCTGCCCTGCGAAGACTCATCTCGAGATACGCAATAACGTCCTCGCTGCGGGAGATGCAATCATCGCCGATGGCGTCACGGATCTCACTGCGAGAGATGGGTAGGTATATCCAACTAGTTTCCGCATGTCCCCATCTCCCGGTGGCCATCTCGATCGCCACCACCCAGTGATCCCCTTCTGTCCTCATCTCCGCTTGGATCGCTGAGGGATCGAACTCAAACAGCATTTGCTGCCTCCTGTGTCGTCTGCAGCTTGCCGGTGTTGCGATTCTGTCGCAGCCTTCGCCCCGTTTGTCTCACGTGGCCGAATCAAGAACGGCTCTCGGCCTCGTCCTCGACCGTCCGGGCTACGGATGCATGGTGGGGGTCGAATTCTTGCCCAAGAGCGGCCATAGCGGCATTTCCGGTGATCACGCCCGAATGCCAGGCTATGTAGAGCTGAACCGCAGACAATGCGACGTGAAGCGCTCGGCACGAGATATCTGAGTCATCTCTCGAAACCGGTGCCATATGTTGGGTCCTTGGTTCCTGAGCGATTTTCGTTATCTTGTCCACACTCGTCGTCCTTGTGGTGAGCGGATCGTGATCGCGCTAAGCGATGACGCGGGGTCAACTGCGGCGCTTCTCGAGCGCCGTCGCCTCGATCCGGTCGCCAACGGCCCAGTCGATGTTGCGCCAGTACTCGAAGGCCCGCTGGAGGACCTCCTCGCGCCGTAGCCCGGAAAGGACCCCTGACACCGTGCCGACGAGGCGCTCTCGGGCAGCCTCGTCCATCACGTCGTTCACGAGTGTGGAAGCCTGACCAAAGTCGTCGTCCTCGGCGTGGAGCGTGTAGGCGGCCCGGACCATGTCGCCGTCGGCGGCCCAGACGGCGTGCTCGGCGTAGGTGTCGGTATCGGCGGCGGGGGCGTCGTCGAACGAGTTCGGGTAGTAGACGGGGTCGGCGACGATGTCCACCCTCATGGCCCCGTCCTTGGAGTAGTTCCGGACCGGTGCCTTCGGACGGTTCACTGGGATCTGCTGGTAGTTGACGCCGAGTCGGGCCCGGTGGGCATCGGCGTAGGAGAAGCCCCGTGCGAGCAGCATCTTGTCGGGTGAGAGCCCGGTCCCCGGCACCGTGTTGTTGGGCTGGAACGCCGCCTGCTCCATCTCGGTGTGGTAGTCGGTGACGTTGCGATTGAGCGTGAGGCGACCCACATCGACGAGTGGATAGTCCCCGTGGGGCCAGACCTTGGTGAGGTCGAAGGGATTGAAACGGTAGGCCTTGGCCTCGTCGAAGGGCATGATCTGCATCTTGAGCGACCAGCTCGGGAACTCTCCGCGCTCAATGGCCTCGTAGAGGTCGCGCTGGTGGTAGTCGGCGTCCTCGCCGGCGATCCGGTCGGCGTCGGCCTGGGTCAGGCACTCCACGCCCTGGTCGCACTTGAAGTGGTACTTGACCCAGAACCGCTCCCCAGGGGCGTTGACCCACATGTAGGTGTGCGACGAGTAGCCGTTCATATGACGCCACGAGCGCGGGATCCCGCGTTCGCCCATCAACCAGGTCACCTGGTGGGCCGACTCGGGCGAGAGCGTCCAGAAGTCCCACTGCATGTCGGGGTCGCGCAGGTTGTTCGCCGCCAGGCGCTTTTGGGATCGGATGAAGTTTTGGAACTTGATCGGATCACGGAGAAAGAACACCGGCGTGTTGTTGCCCACGATGTCGAGGTTGCCTTCGCTCGTGTAAAACCTGACCGCGAAGCCTCGGGGGTCGCGCCAGGTGTCCGGTGAGCCACGCTCGCCCGCTACAGCCGAAAAGCGCACGATCACCTCAGTCTCGCCACCGGCTTGGAAGACCGCCGCCTTGGTGTAGCGGGAGACCTCCCCGGTCACGACGAACGTGCCGAAGGCTCCCCCACCTTTGGCGTGGGGTTGGCGCTCCGGGATGCGCTCGCGGTTGAAGTTGGCCATCTGCTCTATGAGGTAGAAGTCCTGCAAGAGGACCGGCCCATCCGGCCCGATCGTCAGCGAATGTTCCTGACTGGCCACCGGTATGCCGGCGTCGGTGGTCGTGGGTGGCCGGTGTGGCTGTCGTTCGGTCATGGCTCCTCTGTTCAGTAGCGGCGGATGCGATTACGCGACGGCTTCGTTCTGGCACTTCGGTGCCGTTCCGAAGGCGTTGAGTGTGTCCTACAAGGTCAGCGAGATCCTCCCCGGAGATCGCCGGCGCGACGCCTCGAACGTCGATGTACGTCTGTATCGCATCAACGTCTACCGTGCCGGCGCTGACCATCTCCGCCATCCGGACGCTCTGAGCATCGGCATACGCGAAGTCGAGCTTCTTACAGATCCCCTTCTCGAAGACGTGAAGGTGTTTGGGCAGGCTGATCGATGAAATCACGAGGTGAATATCGTGGATCTTCTCGGGATCCACGGCCGCGACTGATCTCGCCAGGAAATCTCCCTGCATCTGGTTGTCGCCCTCGATCGCCACACGGTCACCAGGCTGTATGACCGACTCCAAGAGGTCGACGACCCGGCCCTCGTCGACAAACGGGCCTGTCATAATTTTATCGACGAAGCGCATGCGCTCCTGCTTGCGCCGGCGGCGGGTCTGCCAATCTCGCATCATCGACCTCCAACTAGTTCGGGTGGGCATCCACCGTCGGGCTGAACACGCATCGCATGGCGGCTCAGGAGAATCTCGCCGCCTGCGATTGCGCGAACCGACCGAACGGCAATTGCCGAGGTAAGGGTGGTCACGAAAACAATAAGGATCCACGCATAAGCAAAGGCGCCAGCTGGATGCTCCAGGACAATCCACCGCAGGACCAATGTGACCGCGGAGATGGCTGGGAATGTGAAGGACCAGAAGGTCGGAGTGAACTTGAGCTTCAGGTAGAGCGGTAAGAGTCGGGCCTGTACGATAACCATGATCACCAAATAAGCGGCGATCCCCATCGACAGGCCGTCGGCACCGTGCCCCATGACGAACCAGGCACTTCCGGCGTTCGCGGGCACCGCGAGCTCGATCGCCATAGTGGGCATCAGGCTGGCGGCGAGTTGAGGGTGGAAATTCAAACGTCCGAAAATGACGGCGCTGGTCAGGACCCAGGTGACTACTTGAATTCCAAAGAAAGCCACGGCGATCTTATGTAGACCAATCACGGCGGCCGCCTGCGCACCGACACCATTCATGCTTGCGCCAGGCAGCAATATGGACGGTCCGTACTGCTCTTCGGTCAATCCCCCGGTCATCCACTGGCCCAAGAGGCCGCCGCATAGCAACACGGCCATGACCAAGAAGACGATGACGATCACGCGGGCCGGCGCCTCCGCATGGCGCCACAGGATGGAGCCCAGGATCAGGCCGCTCACAACTGGAGTCGCAAAGAACGGCCCGAGCGCTGTATCCCGAAAGTCCGCAAGTATCCTCTGGGCGCCCTGGCGAACGTACAACGCCATCAAGACGATCAAGAGGACGGCCGCCACGATCGCGATGAGATCGCCCACGAAAGGTGGCGCTCCGAAGTGGTCGGCGGCATAGAGCCACAGAGCAGCCAGCGCCGAAGGACCGAGAGCCGCACCGAAATAACCCGGCGGTACGCGAACCACTTCAGTCTGTGGCGTAGCGAGTGAGCGCGACTCGACGCCGATCGAGGCGGAAGGCGAAGCGTATCCTCTAGTCATGTCAATGATTTCCCAATCTGAGTGACTTACTGGTTTCGTCTCCGAGTTACATCCTGGGAAGTGCGGCTCGATTCGAGGTCCGACGACAGGTGGTCCCTCCAGCCATGGTTTTCGATTGACTGCGAAACGTTTCGCAGTCATCGTCGAGCAGAACCGAAGCAAAGCAAATCTGGCTAACTGCTAGATCTAACGGCATTGAAATCTCTCAACGCGACCTTTCAAAGGACTCCGTAGCCCTGATACCTGCCTGGTCGCTCGCCAGCGGGTGTCCTCTAATGCGACCGCGCCGCGATATAGCCCTCGTCCATCGCTACCAAGGCCGCCGATAGGAATCGTGACGCGGCCACAAACGAGAGCGATGCCTCGCGAGCTGCCGCGGGGACGGGCAATGACTCAATCCCACGGTAGGCAGTTAAGAGATGCGCAGTGATATCTGCCATGACGATGTCCCAGTCAGCTTCCGGCACCTCGTGCGCTGAAGCGTCCACGAGATCAGCGATCTTCTTGCTGTCTTCGACGGTCCACAACGTCTCGTTGAGGTTCATTTGACTTGCCTTCTCTATGGGTGGCGTTGAGCAGGAATGAATATCTTGCGTGCAGGTGAGAACCGAATCCGTGGGATGTCGTAGGTGAATCAGGCCTCTGGCCTCCCCGCTGACAAGCTCGCATGACCGTTGGAGCGGAACCTCATCAGAGGGGAGGTTGCAGAGGCCCGACGTCAGCGTTCCTTCAGGAAGGCCAAGAGGTCGGCGTTGATGGTCTCGGCATGTGTCGTGAACATCCCGTGCGGCCAGCCGCTGTAGGTCTTGAGCGTCCCGTTCTTGAGGAGCTCGGCCGTCAGGGGTCCTGAGTCGGCATATGGAACGACTTGGTCGTCATCGCCGTGCATGACGAGCACTGGCACGGTGATCTTCTTCAGGTCTTCGGTGAAGTCCGTCTGCGAGAAGGCGACAATGCCGTCGTAGTGGGCCTTGGCGCCGCCCATCATGCCCTGGCGCCACCAATTGTCGATGATCCCTTGTACCGGCTCCACGCCGGGGCGGTTGAAGTTGTAGAACGGGCCCTCCGGAAGGTCGCGGTAGAACTGGGCACGATTCGTCGCAACCTGTTCCTGGAATCCGTCGAACACCTTCTTGGGGAGGCCGCCGGGGTTGGCAGGCGTCTGCACCATGAGGGGCGGAACCGAGCTGATTAGCACGGCCTTTGCCACTCGGCTCTCGCCGTGCCGGGCCAGGTAGCGCGTCACCTCGCCGCCACCGGTCGAGTGGCCGATGTGCACGGCGTCGTGGAGATCGAGGTGCGCGGTCAGCGCCGCGAGATCGTCGGCGTAGTGGTCCATGTCGTGGCCGGTCGCGGTCTGGGAGGATCGTCCGTGGCCACGTCGGTCGTGGGCGATGACGCGATACCCGTGCTGGAGGAAGAACATCATCTGGATGTCCCAGTCGTCGGCCGAGAGCGGCCAGCCGTGGCTGAAGACGATCGGCTGACCACTTCCCCAGTCCTTGTAAAAGATCTCCGTACCGTCGGAGGTGGTGATTGTGCCCATTTTGTTGCCTTCCTTTCTCATAGTGAACACCCTTTGGTGTTCCACTTTTCATCGTGAACGCAATAAGGCGTTCCATTTGGAATGCTCGAACTGAGGTGATTGGTCGTCACCTGTCCCTCAAGGAAGACCCAGCCACTAAGTCCGATGGTGGTCGCCGGACTCATCGTTCATCTCCCTCCTGTCTGCGAGTCGATGTCAATGCGATCTGCCGCCCTGACGGTTCGAGCTCCACTAGACGCTCGAGGGTGTCCACTGAATGTGTCAACACATCCGTTTCACTCACCAAGATGAGCGCTCCGGCTTCGGGCGGGCGGCCAGTGGGCTCGTCTCGCTTGTGGACACCCAGCCTCTCGGCGAGGGCGAGCTGGGTCGGTTGCAGCGTCGGCATCGGCGCGTGCGGCGCACCGCTCCTGACGCTTTGTGCCACCGCGGACATCGCTTCTGCCACGTCATCGGCAAACGGTGTGACCTCGGGGAACGCTGGCCCTCTCACGGGTAGTTGGGCATGCAAGGTCAAGATCCCCTGTAGGTATGTCCGCACAGTCGCCAGGATCCCGAGCACCATTTCCTGCTGGCAACGGTTGGGACGCGAGGGCTCTGACAACCACCTGTCGGCGAGGGCCTCAGCGTTGGTGCGAGCCAGGCGGGCACTGAGCCGCGCCTGCTGCAGAGATCGCCGGTCGGCACCAGCGGGATCGGCCCAGGCCGTCAGGACGGCCTTTCCATACCTACCTTCGGCGAGAACCAAGTCAGCAAGCCGGTCTGGCATAGAAGTCGCGGCCCACGTCGGCCACACCACATAGGCGATGAGCGCCAAGGCGGCGCCGATCACGGTGTAGATACTTCGCGCCGCCGCGATCGACAATTCGGGCTCGCCGACGAACGCCAGCAGCGTTACCACCAAAGAGGAGATGCAGACCGCGTAGATCGCGTAGTTGGCGAACAGCAGCGCGTTTGCCACGGCGCACCACACCAAGACCAAGACCGCGAGCTCGAAGCGACCTGGTCGCAATTCAGCCAGAGCCACCGTCACCAGCCCTGCGCCCACAAGGGTGCCGATGATCCGGCTGATTCCTCTGGTGAAAGTGGGGCCGAAGTCGGGCTGGAGCACGATCATGACGGTCAACGGGAGCCAGTAATGGTGCGGAAGACGTAGGGCCCGCGACAGCCCGACGGCGATGGCGAGCGTGGCAGCCAGGCGCATACCGTGCCGGCAGGACTCTGACGACACGTCCAGGTTCGCCCTAAGGGTCGCCAAGCGGTCGGAGGCCCAGCCGAAGTCAATGACTGGCCAGCGGTCCACGACATCACGTTTTGGTCGCCCGGTTAGCGCTGCCGCCTCGAGGGCGGATGGATCGCCGCCGGCTGCCACTGTGGTGACCCGAATGGCGGCGCGGAGTTGTCCGGCGAGGGCCTGGCAGCCACGGACCGCTTCCTCCAAGGCGGCTCGCCGCTGCCAGCCCGACGCGCCGAGGTCGTTGACGTTGACGGAGATCACCTCGAGCGCGGTGTCGATCCGATCTCGCTCATCCTCCCACCCGAGGGGAACTTGGCCGGCCTTGATCGAGACCGATATGGCAGTGAGGGCGCCCGACGACGCCACCGCGATCTCGTCGAAGGCTCGAGCAGCTTCGGTCTCTGCGGCATCCACGAGTCGCACGCGGGCCTGAGCAAGAGCCGTGAGCTCTAAACGGATCCGCTCGGCCTCGCTGGCCAGCGAACCGAGAGGGGCCCTGTCCACCCGGGCGAACGGTTGTGGGTCACTGACAACCGTGGCCAGTTGGTCGAATGCAGCGGGGGCGAGTAGACCTCCCGACCCGGTAGCGACCATCCGGGCCGCAGCAGCCAGTTGCCCATAGGCCGCGCTCAGGGCCTGCCGCTCGGCCGGGAAGCGCCGCAATGGCCAGACCGCAACAATCAGGACGGTTTGCAGGAGCCCTCCGGCCAGCAACAGACCCGCCTCCTCGGCTGCCACCGCCGGGGTGAACGTGAACTGGGAAAATAGGACGAGCCCGATTACCGATTGCAGCCCAACGATAGTCGCAGCCGGTCCGAGTGCCACCAGTAAGCCAGCAGCAAATCCCCACAGCGCGGTGGTGACGATGTCGAAGCCGACCAGGTGACCGATGGTGCCACCCACGAACGCCGACACGGCCAAACCCGCCGAAGCCGCGAGCACCACTTCCGCTCGGCTGCGATAGGTGCCATTGAACGAGGCAAAGCCGGCGTTGAGCGCACCAATCGACGCGGTCACGCCCAGCAAAGGATGTCCGGAAACGATCCCGAGGAACAAGGTGACGGCAACTCCGATGGTATTGCGCACGGCAGTAGGGATCGAGATCTTCGACCGGTCGATCTGCCTTGCGGTACGCGCTGCCTGCCCGAGGACGCTCCCCACCCGGGAGATCAGCTGCCGGCTACGGGAGCGACCTGAATCCCGCTCGCCACGAAACTGTCTGGATTGCGGTGAGTGCGGGCGAAGCAGAGCCCACGTCGCAGGCGCCTTCATTGGGATCACGCCAGTCACAGGCACCGACCACCTACCTGGTGGGGTCGGCTCTGTGGATGAGTCGCTCATCGGCAGCGGCCTCGACCTCGGAAGGAGTGCGAGCAACTGGGGACAGCCCGATACCCCCCGCATCCGATCTCTCGGCTCCTTCGGGGTCCTCGAATTGCTGGGGCCTGATCGTCCGGTGGCCATCGGCAGTCTCGGTGACGGCGGATGTCGCGAGGCGTGTGGTGGCGCTGAGCCTTAATTCGGAGGCGAGCGCTGCGGTTAGCGCCAGGACTATCACGACGCCGGCGTAGACGACCGCGGTGTCTCGCAGGCCATAGTGCGTGATGGCGATGCCCGCGATCACGGCCGGCACGCTGAAGGCGGAGTAGCACACGAGGTAGAGCGCAGCGACCAGCGAGGCCCGCTCATTCGGCTGCGCCAGGGGAGTAAGCGTCCGGAAGCTGCCGGCGAAAGCGACGCCGAAGCCCAGTCCGGCAACCACGGAGCCTAGGAACAGAGGTAGAGCCGACCCCCCAATGATGCCGACAATCGTGATCGCGACTCCAAGCGCGACCAGCAGGCTGCCGCCAACGACAGCGAGACGGGCGGTCCAGCCGCGAGTCAGCACCGAAGCGAGTGCCGTGGCGCCGAACAACGACGTAGGGACGAGCGCTCCAACGACGATCGATCGGTCGCCCAGGAACGATGCCGTGAAGCTGGGTCCGAGGGAGAGGTAGAGACCCGCCAAAGCCCAGATGGCAATGAGTCCGGGTGTGAGAGCGAGAAACGGGCTTCGCGCCCGCACGGGGAGTCGCACTTTGAACCCGAGAGCGAGTCGCTGCCCTGGGCGACGGTTGCGGGTTTCGGGGACGAGCGCCAGCACGGCGATTACCGCCAGAGCGAAAAGCGCCAGTAGCACCCAGTACACCGTTCGCAATGGGCTCGCTGCATATTCGACGAGAGCTCCGCCGAGCAGGGCGCCGATCGCGAGCCCGAGCGGTGACGCGACGCTCGCCACGAGCGGGCCTAGTGAGCTGCCGGGATCCTGCAGGTCCACCAGGAGAGCGCTGAGCGCTCCGATGACCACCCCGACAGAAACGCCCTGCAAGACGCGCGCTGCGAAGAGAAGCGCAATGTCATTAGCGACCAGGAATAGCGCCGTCGCCACCATTTGGAGTCCGAGACCGAAGATGATCACCGGCCGGCGGCCGAGTTGGTCGGAGAGTTCCCCCGCTGGCAGCACCGTTGCCAGCACTGCGACCGCATACACAGCGAAGATCGCGGTTAGCACTGTGGTTGAGAACCCGAACTTTGACTGGTAGATGGCGTAGAGCGGACTCGGAGCACTAGCCCCGCATAGGAACAGGGTCAGTGTGGCGCCCGCGACCCAAAACGCCACGCGGTGAGACCCCGCCCCGGTCGCTTCGCTCCTGGCGAGAGGAGCGTCCGTAACTGCTCGGTGCATGTTCATTTTCGGTTGCTCCTTTTCTGGCCTTGTGCTTCCTCAGGTCAATGACCGTTGTCGATGGCGGTCAGCACTTCCTCGGTCGTGGCGAGCTCTGCGATCCGCGGGAAGATCACTTCGAGGCTGTTGAGGTGAGCGCGCTCGGACGTGTCGGTGACGGCGTCGGTCACGACTGTCAGCTCGTAGCCGCGTTCGTTCGCGGCACGCGCCGCGGATTCGACACCAATGCTGGTGGAGATTCCGGCGAGGACGATCCCGGTGATCTTTCGCCGCCGCAGCTCGAGATCGAGGTCGGTCCCGTAGAACGCATTCCAGCCTCGCTTAGTGACCACGATGTCGCCGTCGCCGAGCTTGAGCTCGCCATGGAACTCGCCCCAGTCGGGTGGCGAGGAGGGCTTAACCCCGTTTGCGGCCGTCCGGGTTGTGATCACGTCGCCGCCGTCCGCGGAAAATGCCACCTGAGTCGCTACAACTAGCTTCTTGTGCGCTCGGAACGCATCGGCGAGTCGTGCGCCCCGAGCGACGACCTGGTCCGATGAATCCACGGTTGGCAGGGCCGTAATACCGTATTGCAGGTCAATCAGGATGAGGGCAGTCTCAGGGTCAAGAGTGGTGGGCATTGGTGGGCTCCTTGCGGGACTTGGATTAGGTCAATAGGGATGCAATGCGAGCCACGTCGACTGTTTTCGGCGATGTCGGAACGCCCCGCCCGCCAGGTCAGCGGGCGAAGCGTTCGCCTCCGAAGTCCGTCAATCGACTGGCGAGTGGACCGTCGGAGTCAGCAGAGCCGTCAGCTGGGCGACGTCGTCCAGGGTCTCGATGGTCAGAACGGCTTTCTCGATGGCGGCCTGGCGTTCGGTAGAGATGGCCCGGTGGGTCAACTTTGCGTACTTGTCGCGGATTTCGGAGTTGGTGAGGTTCCGGTCACCGGTGCCGCGCGGGTGGACGACCTTGGCGGTGTGCGTGCTCCCGTCGTTGAGAGTCACGCGCACCCGGGTTGTCAGCCGCTCGTCCATGGGCAGGTTGTCGTAGGCCCGTTCGTGGCGAGGGACCGTGCGGTCGATCAAGGCCCACACGTCATCGCGGTTGATCCTGTCCTGTGAGAACTGCTCGACGAGCACGTCCCCGTCGAGGAAGGCCACCGCAACGGCGTAGGCGACGTTCATCTGAGCCCCGATGACCTCGAGGGGACGCTCCGCTTTCCAACCGCCGTGCGAGTAAGCGGCCTCTGCCATGTCGATCTCGATATGGCGGATCTCGCTGACGTCAACCTTTTGCCGAAGCTCGAGGGCGGCGTCGATCGCGGCGTGCAGCAATCCCATGGCCGAGTACGGCTTGACGGCGATGCGTTCGGTCTCCCAGAGCTGGCCGAGGCCCGCGTAGATCGCTTCGGGATAGGTGTGGTGGCCTTCACCGAACACGGCCAGCCATCCGCCATACGGTCGCTCGAAGACTTCCTTGATCCCCACGTAGCCCGATGCCGCGAGTGCGGCGGCAGTAAGGCCGTTGCGCGATGCGAACCCGTGCTGCATGCGCTTGACCATCGATTCGTACATCGCCGACATCAGCCCACAGGACTGGGTCGCGCCAATCCCGAGGGCGTCCTCGAAACCGGCAGCGTCCAGCCTGTAAAGCGTTCCCGCCGCCGCGGCCGCGGGCATCGGGCCAAAAACCACGCCCGAGTGCCACCCTCGGGAGAGCATGTCCAGGCCGCCGAGCGCTTCGCCGACCCGAGGGCCAGTCTCGTAACCGAGGATGGCACCAAGAAGGAAGCGCTCACCCGAGACTTTGCCCACGCGCGGGGCGGCAGCGAGCATCGCCGGAAGGATGATCGAGTTGCTGTGCAATGGGGCCAGTGGGTGGTAGTCATCGAGCTCGAACCCCTGGATGAAGCTGGAGTTCAACATTGCCGCCGACGTGGCACTGGTCGCTCGACCGCCCCAGCCGATCAGCACGGAATCCCCGGCGCCGTCGAGCGCTGTGACACCTTCAACGCCAATGCGGGAGACGGGCAGCTGCGCGCCGACGAGGGCACAGGCAATGCCGTCGAGGATCAGGTACTTTGCTCGCTCCCGAACGCCAGAAGGAACGTCATTGAGCGTCGTGGCTGCGAGCCACGTCGCGAGGCGGCCCGTCGGCCCCGCAGGGTCGGTCGCCGGGCGGCCGATTTCGCCGGTTGCGTCGGTCGCGCCCGACGCCATGACTGTAGTCGTAGTGGTACCAGAAGCACTCATAATCATCTCCCGAGTAGTGGACGGCGCCTCTTACCTTGAGGCTTGGCAGCACGGCCTTGCATCTATGACACTCCCTAGTTGCAGTCCCTAATTCCCCGGCCTATCGTCAGCCTGGCCATGTTTCGCTCAGGTGTCCTAGGTGGTGGACCCTCGCTACACGACCGCCGCAGCGAACGCTCGGCCATCGATCGCCTGCTCGAGGCCGCACGGATCGGCCAGAGCGGAGCGCTTGTGGCACGCGGCGAAGCCGGGGCTGGCAAGTCCGCATTGTTGGGGTATGCCCACGACGCGGCCTCCGGGTTCCGGGTCACCCGTGCGTCCGGCGTCGAGTCGGAGATGGAGCTCGCCTTCGCCGGGCTACACCGGTTGTGCACGCCGCTCCTAGACGGACTAGAGCGTCTGCCGGCTCCTCAGCGAGATGCGATCGAGACAGCGTTCGCCATGAGTCGTGGCTCGCCGCCAGATCGGTTTTTCATGGGGTTGGCGGTGCTCAGTTTGCTTGCCGAGGCGGCGCGCGAGCGTCCTCTTCTGTGCGTAATCGACGATGCGCAGTGGCTCGACGGTGTGTCAACGCAAGCCCTGGCGTTTGTGGCGCGCCGACTGCAGGCAGAATCCGTGCTCTTGGTCTTCGCGACGCGGAACACACTTGAGCGGGACGAACTGACCGGCCTGCCGGAGCTCATGGTCGAGGGACTCCCGGACGCCGAGGCGCGGATGCTGTTGGCAGCAACAATTCCTGGCGTACTGGACCAGCGGGTGACCGATCGCATAGTCGCCGAGACACGGGGTAATCCGCTGGCACTTTTGGAGTTGCCGCGGGGATTGGCACTGGTGGAGCTGGCAGGTGGCTTCGGTTTTCCGGACATGCTACCGCTATCAGGGCAAATTGAGGAGAGCTTCCGGCGACGGGTCGAGCGGCTCCCGAGCCAGACACAGCAGCTTCTGTTGCTCGCGGTGGCAGAGCCGACCGGCGACGCAGCGCTGTTGTGGCGAGCGTCGGCCTTACTCGGCATTGGCGTCGGAGCTTCGGCGCCGGCCGCGGCGGATGGTCTCCTAGAGATTGGCGTCGACGTGCGCTTTCGGCATCCGCTGGTTCGCTCCGCCATCTACCGGGCGGCATCCCTCGAGGAGAGGCGAAGCGCGCACCGCGCGCTGGCAGAGGCCACCGATCGACAGGTCGATCCCGATCGCCGGGCCTGGCACCGAGCGCAAGCGGCCCTTGAGCCCGACGAGGAGGTCGCGGAGGAACTCGATCGCTCGGCCGGCAGGGCACAGGCGCGCGGGGGGCTGGCAGCGGCGGCGGCTTTCCTGGAGCGTGCTGCCGCGCTAACGGTCGATCCGGCGCGCCGGGGGGAACGGGCGCTCGCCGCGGCCCAGGCCAAGCAGCAGGCCGGCGCCCCCGAAGCTGCGCTGCACCTGCTGGCCGTCGCCGAGCGGGGCCCGCTGGGCGAACTGCAGCGCGCCCAGGTGGGCCTCCTGCGCGCGCAGATCACGTTTGTCACCAGCCGCGGCAGCGACGCTCCGGCACTGCTGCTCCGAGCCGTCAAGCAGATGGAGCCACTTGACGTGAGACTGGCACGCGACATCTACCTCGAAGCGCTAGCTGCGGCGCAGTTCGCCGGCCGCCTGGCTCGCGGCGGCGGTGTGCTCGAGGCGGCCAACGCGGCACTTGCGGCGCCTCCGCCTGCGCAGCCGCCGCGCCCAACCGATCTCCTCTTGGACGGCCTGGCCACGCTGCTCACCGACGGGTACCGGGCCGGCGCACCGATCTTGAAGCGGGCGCTCGAGGCCTTTCGCAGCGAGGACATCTCGGATGACGAAGCGCTCCGCTGGACCTGGCTGGCCTGCCGCACCGCCCTGGACCTGTGGGACTACGACACCTGGGACAGTCTCTCCGTTCGCCTAGTCAAGCTCACCCGTGACGCGGGCGCGCTCGCTGCGCTCCCGCTCGCCCTTACCTTACGGATGGGATTACACCTTTACGCCGGGGACCTGGGCGCGGTCGCATCGCTGAGCACGGAGGTGAAGGCCGTCAACGAGGCGACGGGGAGCCAGCTCGCGCCCTACGGTGCTTTGTTGCTGGCCGCCTGGCGGGGCCGGGAAGCCGAAGCTTTCCAAGTGATCGAAGCCACGATCGAGGAGGTGCTACCCCGGGGCGAGGCCCTCGGGCTGACCGCCACTCGATGGGTGGCCGCGGTGCTCTACAACGGCCTCGGCCGCTATAAGGACGCGCTGGCCGCTGCCGAACAGGCCAGCGAGCGTGCGGAGGATCTGGGGTTCTCCAACTGGAGTCTGGCCGAGCTCGTCGAGGCGGCTTCCCGCTGCGGCCAACCCCAGGCTGCTGCTGACGCCCTCGAGCGTCTCACGCAGGTCACAAACCCCTGTGGGACCGATTGGGCGCTGGGGATCGAGGCCCGCTCGCGGGCGCTGTTGAGCGAGGGTGAGAGCGCCGAAATCCTGTACCGCGAGGCGATTGACCGGCTCGACCGCGTTCGCGTTGAGCTCGCCCGCGCACGACTCCTCTACGGGGAATGGCTGCGCCGCGAGCACCGGCGACTGGATGCGCGCGAGCAGCTGCGTACCGCCTACGAGATGTTCACGGAATCGGGTATCGAGGCTTTCGCCGATCGAGCGGCACGCGAACTAAGCGCGACCGGCGAGACCGCCCGCAAACGCACCCAGGAGACCTGGGGTGAGCTGACCGCCCAGGAGAGTCAGGTTGCGCGACTGGCCCGCGACGGCCACTCCAATCCCGAGATAGGCGCGCGCCTGTTCGTCAGCCCGAAAACCGTCGAATACCACCTTCACAAGGTCTTCACCAAACTCGGGATCAGCTCGCGGAACGAACTCGGCCACGTGCAACTCGGCCAGATCCGGGAGGCGCAAACCGGATAGCGGCGTATCGCGGCCCCCGGTTGGTCATCTCCGTGAACCCCCAGGAGGGCTCCGATTCTGTCGGCGGGGCCGTGGCAGCAGACCAATCCACTGGAACCAAGATCTTCAGGTGCATCCCAGGCATTACGCATAGCCCCGAGCCACAATTGTCTTGGTTGCAATTGGAGCAGAGCGCATCGTGAGGGCAGAAGCAGGTGAACTACCAAGGTTCGTGGCGCCGACTACTCGGGAATTCCAAATCCGCAATGGTCGCTGCGATTGAAATCTACAATAAGCCGCGCTTCGAATATCGAGATGAAGTCGTAGTTCAGTTGCTCATCAACGGGTGGGAACTCCTCTTGAAGGCAATCGTCTCGAAATCGAAGCGTTCGATCTACTACAAGAAACGGAGAGGTGAACCGTACCGAACCCTCAGCTGGAGTGACGCCTTCGCACGCGCGCGCACTTCGTGGCCTTCATCGGTTCCATCTCAGGCAGTCAGCCGCAATCTGGAATTGTTGGGCACCTATCGAGACAATGCGGTCCACTTTTACAATGCAAAGGGCTTCGGAGTAGTAGTTCATTCCCTAGCTCAAACGTCCGTTCATAACTATCGAGACGTACTCCTCGGGAGCTTCCAACATGAGTTGGCAGACGAAATCAACTGGGCGCTGATGCCGCTGGGAGTACGAGTCCCGATAGGACCGTTGGACTATCTCTCTGGCAAGCGTCCTCCTGACGAGCCCAGAATTGCTGCCGTGGAAGAATTCCTACAGGCGATTCGCACCGCGGCGGAGGAACTTGGTGAGGTCGGAATTGATACCTCTCGCCTTCTCACCGTCTACGACGTGTCCCTTCAATCAACCAAAAGGATTGAGCACGCTGATGTTGTAGTGGGTGTGCGAACCGGCGAGATTGGAGATCCCCTTCTGGTTACTCGAGTCATAGATCCCAATCGGAGCCACCCTCTTCGGCGAAAGGAAGCCGTTCTGGAGATCGGCGATGGAGAAGGCGGAGCATTCAATACCCGTACATTCGATGCGATTGTCTGGCGGCGCAATCTTCGAGACAATTCGGCACTCTGCTGGGTCGATGAGATCAGCGGCCAACCAAAATGGTCAAGAGACATCGTTCCCCTAATGAAGAGCTTCACAACCAGCGAGATCGACGATGCGAGGTTGGCATATAGCGGACACATGAAGGAGCTGACTCGTCGAAGTAGGGCGACGGGTCATTGAGCCCAACGTCGTCGATCAGCGTTGTGCTTCTCTTTATGTGTCTTAATCCTGCGGGAAGCCGAAAGATCGTGAGGGAACTAGGACGAACTAAGCGTCGAAACAGACCACTAGAGAATTTGGAGGACGTCGATGGCCGAGTCGAGTTCTTGGGCCATCTCGGTGATCACTTCCCGATGACAACTCTTCGGACCGCGCTCGACACACAAAACAGCAACACGGCTATGTCTTGTATCCTCTACCAGCCGTCGTAGCGCCGGCCCTGAGCCGTTCATAAGTATCTCTCGCATTCGGAGCCTGCCCACTTCCCCGTCACCTCTGCGGAAAGAGTCACGGTTGTCCGGAGGGTTCCCAAGTGCAGCCTCGTGGCGGTACTCGATGCCAGCTGCTTCAAGCTGAGCGCTAAGCGCCTTCTTGGAATATCCGGGCTTCCGGCTGATCGCGTTTAGCCGTACGTCGACAAGCAGATTGACGCCGGCTGAGAGAAGGCGCTCAATGAGGCCAGCGACTTCTAGACCTTCGTAGCCGACGCTGTATATACGTCTATTCACCTGACGATGCTTGCTGAGGTCAGCCACCGGAGCAAACTCCCCGGTCACAGGCCCAACACTCCCTGCACCGCTCCCGCCGGCGGCCAAAACACCCCGAGCACGAGAAAGCTCACGGGGTACTGCTCCATGTTGCCAACGAACAGTACGGAGTCTCGTCCGGCCCACATTTGGCTTTCGAATTTCTCCTTCATTGCCTCCTTCCAGTCCGCGTGATGTCGAACGTGTCGCCAAAGCGATGCAGCCTCCCAATCCACGATCGTCTGATTGTGCCCAGAACATGCCGTGGCTTTGCAGTGGTAGCGATAGCTGAAGCGCCAAGGAACGACTTCAAAGGGTGGCTTCACAGCATTGGGATCATCGAAGAGACTGGGCCTGTCTGCCGCGGCGGTCGCCCGGAGCTGCCACTTCCTAACCTGCTCCTCCTTTCTCTCGGAAATAATGAGCTTTGGTGGCTCCACTGGTCGGACAACTGCAAGTGAGGGAACCCCCGGACCAGATCCCGCACGATTACGTTCGACGAGCTCGCACATCAGTTCTTCCCCGAGCCCCTCGATGAACGGTCGTCGACTCGCCCATTGATGCTGTGGGCCAATGGAGTCTCCGGGGACGATCGAACCGTGTAGCGGGGTCCAGGACTCGGGACGTCGGTCTGTGTGGTGTCTAATTGCGGTCACATTGACGATCTGGTACTTGGCGAACTTGCTGTCGTCCGTAAGGTCTCGGAAGGGGACCGGATGCAGTCTGGCCCATTCATTGTGAGCGGAATCGATGCGGACTCCCGCTACACACATCGTCTCGTCGAGCTCCGATGTCATGACCGGCGATGCCTTCACCAGGACAAGAACATCGATCGATTTGGTCTCCGGCACGTGCGTCTCCTTCGTGCTCCATCTAAGCGTCGCAGATTGTGCCGGACTATTGGCGGATCGCCGAACCTTCGGTCGTAATTGTCGGGACGCGATTCAGGCCGTCCGTTTGCGATCGCGGCACCGGTTCGTTGCGATGAATCCATCAAGGTCCTCGACGTCGTAACGCGTGGACCCACCAACCTTGACGACTGGCAGCTGGCCCCGCGATACAAGACGTTCAACCGTCGCCCTGGACACGCCGAGGTAGTCGGCGGCGGCACCGACTGGCAGCAGGCGCTGGCGTCTCCCCTCTGGCCCGAATACCTCGGTGTGTTTCCTCGGTGCCTGCCCCTCTTCACCCGCGGATAGCGACGCCGGACCCCTCCTTCGGTTCGCCTCCATCAAGTGAGCCTGAAGCTTGTCACGATCTTCACCACTCCCCATCCTCCTCGCTGTCGACCCGCAACCATTTGCCCGGCGGACAGCCTTCACATATCCCTCACTCGTTCAGAGCGTCGCCAATCGCTCGACTACTCCGGCGTTCGACGTCTTTCTCGACGAATGCGGTCCACTCGCCGGATGGCGTCGGGTGAACTTGGCGGATTCGCGGTGCATGCGTCGCGCCACACGCAAGTTGAGCGGTCCACTCGCGCAACCGGGCCTCGACGTCTCTGAATGCCCGATGCCAATCCACCCCGGCGGTCCCCGGAGCGGTATCGCCGTAGTTGACCCGTTCTTGGTCACGAAGCGCAGCCAGCGCTTCGACGTGGCCGTTGTGCAGAAACCAGCAACGCGGGATCACATGATGATCGAGATGAGAGAACCGCGTCACCAATCGCTCAACCCAGGAGCGCAATGCGGGCCACTCCCGAGCGGCGTCGTCTGCCGATAGCTCAGGCCAATAGAACGGTCCGGCCATCTCGTCGAGGTCGAGTAATTCATCGGTCTCGAACAATTTGGCCAAGGTCGGCGATCGTTCACTACCCGGCTCACCGAGCCGCTCGCCTGCCCGATCCCTTCCGACTCTCACGCCTTCGATGTCATCCTCGCCCATTGCCGTACTCCCCGCTTGTGGGCCCTTCGCCGCAGCTTCACAACGATCAGATCCGTGGCTTGCGCTCGGTTAACTTGGCGCCAAGACCGATCGGTCTCGAGCATCCGATGCACAGCGCAGTGACAGCTGCGACAGAGCGGGATCAGGTCCCGGCAGGCCTCACTTCCGAGGCGCTCGTAGCTGCGGTGATGAAGGTCGTCGCAAAGCGCCCATTCGACGCCGCAAACGAGGCAGCGTGGTTCGGTGCCGTGCCTCTCGACCCAGTCCGCCGCCCAACGCTCTCTGAACGCAAACCATTGCTGGCTGGCCATGTAGTTGCAATAGGCGGCACGGCGATGAAGGCGACGCGTCGACCACGGCAGTCCGGGCCGTGGCTTACGCACGACCCGGCCAACTCTGTCCGGCCGCGTTTCGAATCGCACCTTCGACCGCGGTCCGGTCGCGTTGCAACCGTGGGGCATCGGTGCGGGCCGTCCACGGACGGAGCGTGAGCATGATCGGTGGCGCCGAACGCAACAAGAGCAGCCCATGGCCGGGAGTGATCGCCCGAATTCCGGAAGGGTCGAGTATTGGCCGCTCCCGGTTCGATGTCGAGATCGACCTGCCGCCACCGGCCTGAGCGGTCTGGCTGAACTCGCGCTCGGTGCGATCACCGACGAGCCGGGCGATATCCGCCAGGTCATCGGCATTGGAACCGCCCCCGAGCACGATCTTGGCGATGGCGGAGTCCCAGATGCCCTGGGCCTGTTCGCGGCCCCAGCGATGGCGGGCCTGGGCGAGTGATTGGAGCACGGCGAGGGTGGTGATGCCCGTCCCGCCCCCTTCTGACATGAGGGCCCCCAAGCTGGGCAGCGGATAGTTCGCCGCCTCGTCCAAGATGAGACCGAGGGGAGGATCGAGACGGGCACCGGTCGAACGAGCGGCAAGACGGCGGGCCACGTCCACCAGGTCTTCGACCAGGGCGGCAACCAGTCCGGCGGTTGCGCTGGCCCCCGACGCCGTCCCGAGGAGGTACAGCGTGCCCCGCCGGCAAAGAAATTCAGCAGGGTCGAAAGTCTCGCCGGGACCCGGTGAGACGGCGTCGAGGACGCCGGGGTCGGCCAGGGCGGCGAAGGCGTTGGCCACCATGGCCCACACCGAGTCGCGTTGACGCTGGTCGGCCGAGACAATGGCATCGAGCGCCTTGTCCCAGGCGAGTGCCGCTCGGGGGGCATCGACCAAGATGTCCACTGCCTCCCTGGCTGCAGCTGGTGAGAGTGACCAGCGGTAGAGGTCGACCGGCGCTCGGTCCCCCAGCGCTGCGGCGTGTAGCAGGCAACGCACCGCCATCGTGGTCTGTTGCCTCCAGAAGCTCCCAGATTCGGTGCCCCCGGCGCTCTCGGCGCACAATGCGTTGGCCCGGATCATGGCGGTCTGCGGGCGCTCGCAACCCCGCACGGGGGACCAGCGCAGGGCCGAGGGGACACCTGCGGCCAGGCCCTCGGGGTCGAACACTCCCACGGGGCCGTGCGCCGCCCGGGCCGTGATCGTGACCGAGAGGTTGTCTGCTCGCGTTGCCGTGGTAATCACCGCGCCCGGGGCGTCCAAGAGCATGGGGATCACGATGTTGTAGCCCTTGCCACTCCTAGGTGGCCCGAGCACGATCACCGAGTCCTCGACCGACGACCAGCACTCCACCCCACGCGCCGATCCCAGGGAGAAGCCGATGTCGGTCGGGATTGGACGAAGCAGAGACGGTCGTAAGGTCGCCGCACGCGCCAGCAGGGATGACGCACCGCAAACGGACTTGACCTGATGACGGTCGGCCAGGCCGACAATGGCGGTGGGGTCGTCGCCCTTCCTACGGGATTCGACCGACAGCAACCGCCCTATCGCAATCGTGAGGACCGCTGCCGACAAGAGGGCCGTGCCGCTGACACTCCAGTAGAGAAGGGCCGGACCGACCGGGACGTGCCAGGCCCGGCTGGGATCATCCACATGGCCGAACGCGGCGAGGCCTGCGAACACGTCGTCACGCCCTACCCGCTGACCGACGAGAAGGGCCGACATGGCCCCACCGAGCCAAAGGACACCCACGACCCCGAGGGCTCCTGCCACGGCGTAGAGGGCGAGATCGGTCGGTGCGGATAATGAGCGTGCGGGCCCCTGGGCCATCACGCCAGATCCAATCCGCCACGGGGTGGATCCTCTGCTTCGCTCGTGAGCCCGGACGCTCCGAGGCGAGCCATTGCTCCCTCTCCTTCAAGTCGGTGCACTTGCGCCATTGCCAAGTCGGTACCCGGTGGCCTCGCTCCCCCCGTGTGCTCTGCCGGCGACGCAGCGATGATGGCCTGCGCCGCACCGTTGACCCGCGCTTGAGTCCCTCGAATGGCCTTGTCGGCGTCCTCACCGGCCCAACCGGCCACGTAGGGGAAGCTGTAGTCGTCGGTTGGCATGCCATGCACCGAGGCCACCACATAGGCGACGCTTTCGGCTTCTACCTCTTTGAGGGCCCGGGGAAGGTCACGGGCCGGCGGAGCTTGATGTAACAGAACATGAGCTGCCTCGTGGATCAGCGTCTTGACCATGGCCGCGTCGTCCATATCGGCCCGGATGAGCACCTCCTGGCCCGCCCAGCTGGTTTGACCGTTAGCCCCTTGGAGATGGCTGGCGTCGGCGACGGTGTCGACCGCGAATCCCTTCGACTCAATTAGATCCTTGACTGCTTCACCTAGCCCTCGAGGAGCCTCCCCAGCAAGAAGGCGGGGTCGGGGCGGATCCGGGAGGCTCTTTCCCGACGTCTGGCTGGCATCAAAGACGGTGGCGACTGTGAAGCCTCGAATTACCGGTCTCCTCGTCTCGGTCTCACCGACACTCGGCTTGTCCCCTCGGCGCAACGCCCGCACATTGCCCTCGGCATCACGAGCCAGCCTGCATGTGGCTCGCATTGGTGCCAAGACGGCATAGCCGTGCTGTCCACGTTCGACTGTGCGGCCGAGGGCCCGCCACGTTTCGAATCCTGCGATATACGTCGGTGTCGGCTCGGGAACTCGACCTTCCTCGTGGGCTCTCGCGTGCTGAGCGAAGATCAACATGACGTTGTTGGCCGAGTAGTCGTGCAGCATGGCCTGGAAATCGAGGAACTTCCGCCAATCATCCCCGGTGACCAAGGCGGCCACCTCGGTGGCCAGCACCTCTTGCGCCGCGGCCACCTTGGCCGCTGCCCGCTCGCGGTACTGCTCTCTCGTCAGCTTTTCCATGATCGGGCCTCTCCGAGGACTTCGTTGTCCTCTCGGTCCGTAGGTGACCGCTGACCATCTCCGGCCCTTACACGCCATCGGGCGAACTGTGGTCAGAGTTCGACCCCATTGATGCAACCCTTACGCATTGGAGCGATGACCATGACCGCTGCCCAACTCGCCCACCTGGCTGAACTCGCTGCCCTTGCCGCCGACTACTTCGGCGTCAGCGCCCCGGACGCTGCACGACTCTTTGGCGACTCGGCATTACGCGCTGAAATGCTTTCAGCCCAAGTACGTCGCGACGAAACGGCGGCACGGAGCGGAACTGGGCTTCCACACGCGCCTTGTGAACATGATCAGAACGCATGTCCCAAGAAGTCCTTGGGGCCCTACACCCCCTACTAAGGCAGGCGATCCTCGTCACCTCAAGTGATTCCGGCTCAGCCGGTTAAGGCGGGGGGTGCTTGTTCCATTCATTCTCGATCAGGCTGTCTGCCTATTAGTAAGGCGCGTTGGTACCTATGTCCTGGGCGAGGCTCCGCAGGCTTGAGAACAGACTGCCCATGCGATTCTGACGTTTCGCCCATGCACCAGGTAGCTGGACCGTCTTGGCACCGATCTCCGAGCGAAACCGCCGCTTGCTCTGGATACTTTCATGGGCCGTGTAGTTTCGAAGTGTGAAGAGCAGGTTCAGAGTTTTTTTGTAAGAAGGTTTGGACTTGAGTACCCTCACGAGCCAATGTGTATCGCCGACGAATTGCTTGGAAACCTTGAGTAATCCATCCCAACCTCTGAAATCGAAGTAGCCGTCCCCCACGACCAGGTACTCACATACCTCATCGGTCAAGTGCTTAGGGAACTGAATGCCAGTCGTTTGACTGAGCATGGAAGTGTCGTTGTTGATCGCCGTCACCAAGCACGACAGCATCAGCTTCTCGAACGCAATCGCAGTACGAATAACCGCCGACTCGTAGCATCTACTGACGGATGCTGCGGCCAAGTTGGCGGCGTTGATATCCGCCAAGAAATCTTCGATCTCATCTAGTCGAGCTTCAAATTCCTTGGCTGCCCTCTTGCCGCTTTTCTTCTTGGGCACTTCTCCACCTCACGAATGAATCGTCAAGGCTCCGATAACAAGTCAACTCTTTGGGCCGCATCATGGGAGGAATTCGAAAGTTCCACCGAAGTGACTAACTCAGAAGGATACCGAACGATACGCCCTCATGCAGTTGACCCCGAAGTGCCCGTTTCGTACGCGGCGTATCAACTCATCTCCGCTCCTCCCTCAGCCCGCGCCTGCGAGTGGCCACGAGAAGATTCTCGGTCGTCGCACTAGGTACCGACCCGGCCTCAAGTTCCTCGGCTTGTGCGCAGGCCATCTGCCACTCACGGTCGACTTGCTCGTCGTTACCGGCCCACGCTTCAAGCACCATGGCCACACGATGCAATTCCCCCTCCCCGTCGGCGGCAAGCCTGGCCCGCTCTATTCCCGTTCGGGCAACTTCAAGATCGATGACCCTGTGCCGCGCCAGCTCGCCCAAGCGCCCGGCTGCCTTTGTGGCCAGACGGCCGATACGGGCCTCCCACATGCTCGACCACCAGCCATAACGGCCGCTCCCGTTGCCGACCGGCGTGTCTTCAATCAAGTTCAGCGCCGCTCGGCACAGCTCGCCGGCAGCGAGGGGGTCTTCGGTGTCGATGCCACGTTCCGCCATCTGTACGAAGCGCAGGACGTCGACGGTCAGCTCATCTGCGAGGCGATAGATCCCGGTACTGCGTTCGGTGATCAGTCGCGACGCTCCGCTGGCGTCGGTGCCCAGGGCCGCCCTGGCTGCGGAGACCACGTTGTAGAGCGTCTTGGTTGATGTGGCCCCGACAATGCCGTGATCCAACATCGCCGCCGAGGTGGTGCCCTTTGTGCCCTGCAGGGCCAGCCAGGCGACCAACTCGGTGATCCGTACCGCCATGTTGGAGGGCAACGGTTCAGCTAGGCCGACTATCTCTGGCGTAAAGGTCAAGAGTCGCACTTCGATCGGCCCAGCGGCAACGAGCTCCGCCGGTGACCGCAGGGTCGTCTCACCTCCTCCCACCTCCTCGGTCGATTCACCAAGCTCTTCATTTTCTTCAGCCGCCACGCGGATCACGCACGGGCCGTCGATGCCCGCCAGCACGTCCTCCGATTCCGAGTCGAGACGACACGGCTGCACCGTGATCCCGAACGGTTCGATGGTGGCCTCCTCAGCGGTGACCATGACGCGCGTGGTGGCAAGACTCGGGTTCGAGGTCACCGAGGCGACGATGGTGCGCGCCGCCTCGGACAGCACGCCGGGATCGCCGGTAAAGAGCACGGTGGCCCGCTCGTCGAGGGTGTTCTGACCAACAAACAGTGGCGCCAGTGCTTCTGCCGTCTCGGTGTCCCGGGCCACGCCCACTTGCTCGGCCCAGGGCCACGACTTGGCGGTCTCTACCCAAGACGCCAGCATCGACGGGGCGCCGGGACCTTCCAATGAAACCACATCGCCAGGTTCGAGGTGCAGCAGATATGTCCCGCTGGCGTCGTCGCCAACGGGCAACAACAGGGGCAGCCAAGCCAGCTCTTCGCATGCGTCGGGCCAGAACAGAGCGCGATCGACGTCGGCCGGCAGCCTCCAGGTCTTTCCGTCATCGCCGAGCGCGAAGGATCCCGGGGCCCAGTCGACAGGCTCCTCCAACAGCACCTCAACCCCGGCCGGCCCGACCCGGACGACCCTGGTCCGCGGCGGATCCGCCCTGGCCTCGGCGCGCAGCGCCGAAGTGAGATGACGATTGGCGAGCTCCAGCCACTCAAGTACCGGCGCGTCGGCAAAGGGAGCCAGGCGGGATTCGAGTCTCACGGCGGCAGGGTCCGGGTCGGCAACGGCTTCGTCATCGCCTCGGGCAGCCCGGGCCTGGGCGCGTCGGCGCCGGATGCGGCGCAGATACGCGGCCGCGACCAGGGCCGAAATTCCAAGGCTGGCAGACTCGGGCACCCAGTGCACCACTGCCCCGGTGAGGCCGTCACTGCCGACGCTCACTGGTGCCTCAGCGGAGCTGCCGGCGCCATGAGGTGTCCCAGGCTCGCCCGGCGCGCTGACACCGGCCTGCCCGCGTTGGGGCTGTGCCAAAACTGGGTTCGTCGTCGGGGCGGACGTGGCCTTGGTCTGCCCAGGCCCCGACTCCCCCAGTCCACTCCCTTGACCGTCCGCTCGTGGCGAGGCGGGCGGTGCCGGAGCCAGCTTGGTCGCTCCCGGATCCGTCGACGAGGACGGTGCCGGAACAGTTGGCGTGGGCTCCGTGGCGCTCGCGCCAGGCAGGCCAGGGAGGACGAGGACCCAGCCGGGATAGATCAGATTGGGATCTCCGAAGCGCATCCCATCAGCCATCATCCGGTTCGCGTTGGCCGCCCACATTTCGCTCCACGCTCCCTCGTCGCCGTAGAAGCGGAGCGCAATGGTGGAGAGGCAGTCGCCGCTCACCACGGTATAGGTCGCCACGGTGTTGGCCGACACGGTATTGGTCGACACAGGGGTGGCCCTGACAACAGGGCTATCGGCAGAAGGAGCTGACGACACGGGCGAACTCGGCGCGCTCAGAGACGGTGGTGAGGCCACCTCATTGGTTGCAGGCAAGGGTGCGGATATCGGCGCGGCAGCGGTCGTCGCACCAGCCAGTCCCGCACCCATCGCCGAGCCAGGAAGGACAAGCAGGGCGAAGCCCAGGACCCATCCGGCCAAATGGCCCCTCAGACCGCTTCCCCGCGGCGCGTCGTTGGGATGGCGGAGCCCGAAGACCACGTCGAGACACAGGCCGACGATGATGCGCAGCCAGGCAATCCACGCCACGGCGACGAGAAGGAAGAGTGCGAGACGGGTCGGACCACTCACGTCGAATACCCCAGTGCGCGACCAGAGGGAAACCGTGACGGTCCCCAGCACGATCGGGGTCGACAGGCCAACCACCACGATGACGGCGAGACCGGCCAGGAGGGCGCGGATCTTCGACTGCGGCGGGCTCATCACGTCAGACCGTCCACGGATCGGTCGGACCGGCCGCCCACCTGCTCGCCCGGTACCGCCATCATGTGGGCGCTCGTGCCTCGCGGCCCACGGATCGCCCAGGCGTCCTGGCCAAGCCTGGTCCCCGTCACGTGCCGACAGCGGCGGTCCATCTGGCCCTCCTCCTGGCTTAGCGTAAGCCCGTCTTGGGACGAGGCCCGACCGGCGCTGTGCCGGTTCGATGGCGTAGGCCTCGCCACCGAGCGAGTGAACGTCATGCGCAGGACTATTGCTTCCGCTGGGGCCCGACGACGAAGGTCTGCACCCCTTATTCCCCCGAGCGCGGACTCACGGATGAAGCGGTCCCGGCTCGACGATTTCTGACCGCCAGCTTCCTCCGCGACGAAGAAGTAAGCGAGAGTGCGCGACTGGGTCCCAGAATCCTCCTCAGACGCACCTGCCATCTGCGCAGGGTGCCCAGTGCAGTTCCCCACCGACTTCCCCACGGTCCGAAAGTGCCAGCTTGGGGAACGAAATCCGGTTTTGGGGGCGTCAGAAGTAATCGGGCGACCGATCCCGCATGGCCACACACCTTTGCGGGGTGCCTGGGATCGACTGCGGACGCCAAAGTGTCTCTGTTTCATCACGCCACGGTGAACGGTGTCGCTCCCCCGAACCCTCCCCCAGTCCCATACATGCAGGTCCGTTGACTCCGACAACCGTTCGGGCCATCTGTGCGAGCCCGGACGACCGGTCGCCATCACCACGAACCCTCGGATTTGCCGCCGATCGCCCTACGGCCGGCCAGGCTCGATCGGCCTTGCCTCCATCCGAGCGTCGGTGTCGAAGAGCGCCAGTTCGCCCGGGGTGCAGATATGGCGCACCATAAAGGAGCGCTCGCCGATACGCCACAGCCCCTCTCCTCGGTCCAAGTCTGGGAGTTGCCCGATCTCGGTGGAGGAGAGACCGAGCACACCACCGGTCTTTTTGGCTTCGTCGGCTTCTTGGGCGTAGATGATCTTGGTCGAACAGTCCGCCAACAGACCCAGCGCCAGGTTCCGGGCTTCACTGTTGGCGTCACCCACAGCATCGAGGTCGCTCAGCCGATGGATGATCATGAGGTTGGCGATACCGAGCGCCCGGGACAGTTTCCATTGCGACTGCATCCGCGCCAAGAGGCTCGGTTGAGCGATGAGGCGCCACGCCTCGTCGTAGATGACATAGCGCTGGCCCGCCCCCGGATCGGCCAGCGCCGCCTCCATCCAGGCCGAGGCGCAGCTCATCACCAGGCCGACGAGCTGGTCGGACCCC
>Ga0181532_10000765_pt1 | contig 32094 bp, 28 predicted proteins | sample PEATcosm2014_Bin_33_FD_119768 | JGI IMG/M metagenome (GOLD analysis project Ga0181532, IMG submission 119768) | Peatland microbial communities from MTU Mesocosm Facility, Houghton, MI, USA - PEATcosm2014_Bin11_30_metaG | ecosystem: Environmental > Terrestrial > Soil > Wetlands > Peat | place...
GAAATTCCAACTTCGCCGAAGTTGGAGTCTGCCGTAGCTACCTGAAACGAAACCGTTGCTTTAACCCCGATCCCAAGTACCAAGAAACGAGCAATCGCAAGACTCAACTTCGGATTTCAGGCTAATTCGAGGACGAGAACCAATAGAGACATCACGATGACGGCCTGGAGAACTCGGAAGCGCGAAGCGCGCTCCGCCCAGTCACGCAGGCGCGCGCCGGAGCGCGTTCGCAGCATAAGGTAGAGCACAACCAGGCTCCAACCCGCAGTGACGAAGTAAAGGGTGCCGTTCAGCAGGTAAAGAGCATAGGCTTTCTGCAGCTTGTCGGGCGGCAGAGTGTATTGCAGGAGCGGTTGTGAGTTAGCTGAACTGGCCTCCGTTGGCGAATCCTGCGGGGCGGCAACGCAGCGGGGACGAATAGTCGTGCAAACGACCACCATCAAAGTGAGCAGCACAAATGTCCAGAACCTGCCACGCATGAAGGTCCCTTGAGCGGCCGGGAGAAGCAAAGTTTAGCATTGCCGCGACTGCTGACGAAACCAATCTCGACAGTTAGTCTTCTCCAAAACCAGCCGACTCAGGGTGCATCCCTCTTGTTTTCAGGAAGTTGGATGCAATCTCCTGAAGACGTGCAACTCCTAGAAATTCAGGAGGTTATAGCGGTTTATTCTTGACATTTCCACAGGCTGGCGTAGCATTAAACCATCACCTCCGATCCGCTTCAGGATCGAATGGGCTCGAGGCCAAGGAAATGTCACCGCTCCTTGGCAGCGGGCCCATTTTAATTGTGCGAGATCTCGCAAGGCCGATTGCCCGTTGGTTCCAACCCATGCAATACAATCATTCATCACCTGACTCTCTCGATTCATGAATTCCAGACTGCTGTTTGCCTTGGGGCTCTTTTTCTGCCTGACGCCGTGGGCCTCGCCGCCTCTGGCCTTGCTCGCCGGTCTCATCTTCGGCGCGATCTCTGTTCATCCCTATAAGCGAGAATCGCAGCAGCTGTCAAAGGCATTACTCAAGTCAGCTGTCGTGGGGCTGGGCTTCGGGATGAATCTGCAAGAGGTGCTACGCGCCGGACGGAGCGGGTTCCTTTACACCGCGCTGAGCATCGGCTTCGCCATGGTCCTAGGCACGCTGCTGGGAAAGTTCCTGGCAGTCCAGCCTCGGTCCGCGTTCCTCATTTCCACTGGAACCGCTATTTGCGGCGGTAGCGCGATTGCGGCCGTGGGGCCAATCGTCGGCGCCACCGAAGACGAGATGTCGGTGTCGCTGGGTACGATTTTCCTGCTCAACTCGATCGCGCTGCTGACCTTCCCCGCCATCGGTGTGATGCTGAAGCTTTCGCAAAGCCAGTTCGGATTGTGGGCGGCACTGGCCATCCACGACACCAGCTCGGTGGTTGGCGCTACAGCAAAATACGGCGTGGTCGCGCTTGCTGTCGGAACAACCGTGAAATTGGCGCGCGCGCTTTGGATTGTGCCTCTGTCCGTCGGAACGGCTGCGGTCAAAGGCAGCAAGGCGCGTATCCAATGGCCGTGGTTCATCCTGTTCTTTTGCCTGGCGGCGGTGGCGAACACCTATCTGTTTCCCGGCGCAGTCGCTTACCGCTTCCTTTTCAACGCAGGCAAGCTGATGCTGACCATCACCCTGTTCCTGATCGGGGCAAGCCTCTCGCCGGCTGCCTTGCGCAAGGTTGGTCCGCGTCCACTGCTGCAGGGCGTACTGCTGTGGATTGTGGTCGCAGTGGCAAGCCTGCTGGCCATTCGCGCCGGGTTGATCGGAATCTGAGATTGAACCTCCGCAAGTTTAGAAAGCACTTCGTCGCGACCGTCCTTGTTGTTCTTTGCCCGGTCTCGCTGGCGACGTCCGCAGCGAGCCAAGATATATCCGCAAATCGCCAGCGAGAAGAAAGATCAGTAACTCCTCTTCCTCAGCTCTGTGCTGCCTGTGTACGCAGCAACCTAGACTACCTCGCTGGGCCGTCACTGCACGGACGCGGCAGCGGAACTGAGGACGAGCATCAGGCGGCGAGGTTCATCGCCCACAAACTCAAGCAGTACGGGCTGGCTCCAGCGGCAGAAGATGGGCGCTACATCCAGACGGCAACGGTGCGGTCACGGAAAGTGACGACGGCGCCGGCGGTTTCCTCGAAGGTTGGCGACGCGCCTTGGACAACCTCACACACTTGGAACGTACTGGCCAAAATCGAGGGCACGGATGAGAAGGAGGAGATAATTCTGCTCAGTGCGCACCTCGATCACCTCGGCGTGAAGAATGGAAAAACCTACCCCGGGGCGGATGACGACGCTTCCGGCACTGTGGCCGTGATGGAGTTGGCACGCGCGCTGGCCAAGGAGCCGAGGCCGCGGCGCACTATCGTGTTTGCGCTGTGGGGCAGCGAAGAAAAGGGTCTCGTCGGAGTGCGTTATTTCCTGAAACACCCCACGTTCAACTTGCAGAACGTCGTTGCCAACGTCGAGTTTGAAATGATCGGCCGTCCTGATCCGAAGCTCCGACGCGATCAACTGTGGCTTACGGGATGGGAGCGCACTGATCTCGGACCGGAACTTGCAGCGCACGGAGCGAGGTTGGTTGTCGATCCCCGTCCAGACCAGAACTTCTTCGCCCGGTCGGACAACTACGCACTGGCGAAAGACGGGATTGTTGCGCAGACCATTTCCAGCTTCGGTTTGCACAAGGACTATCACCAGCCGACGGACACCTTGGCGCGCATTGACTGGCAGCACCTCGACCGGGCCATCGCTTCGATGGTTGGGCCGGTTACGTGGCTGGCCAACAGTGACTTCACCCCGAAGTGGAAGGGGGGGCAGAAACCGTAGAGCATTGGCTACGCATTGGCCTGCTCCAACACTTGCGACAGCTCTTCCCATTCCACCATTAGCGGTTTGAGTTCGTCACGCCGCTTGGCGAGTAGATCGGTCCAGCGCGCTGTTTCCTCTGCACTGACAAACGACTGCAACTCGCGCTCGCACTCCGCGATGCCGTCCTCGAGCCGGGCGATATTTTCCTCGATATGCTGATGGCGCTCCTGCATCTGTCTGAGCTTGATCGGATTGATGCGCTTCCTCGTCTGCGCCTTCTGTTCAGCATAACCGGGCACATCTGACAATGTGGGAGCCCAGTTGCCTCTGCCATTTCCGTCGGCGGATTCCGAAGCGCCTCCAGTGGCAGTCTCACGCTGCTTGCGCCACACGTAGTCTTCGTAATTTCCGGGAAAGACCTCGACGCTCCCGCCGCCGATCTCGAAGACGCGCGTAGCCAGCTTATCGATGAAGTAGCGATCGTGCGAGACGAAGACGACTGTCCCGTTGTACTTCTCCAGCGACTCCAGCAGCACGTCTTTGGCTTGCATGTCGAGGTGGTTGGTCGGCTCGTCCAGCAGCAGGAAGTTCGAAGGATGCAGCAGCATGCGGGCCAGCGCGTAGCGGTTGCGCTCGCCGCCCGAAAGCACGCCGATGGGTTTGAACACGTCGTCTTCGGAGAACAGGAAGCAGCCCAGCAGACCACGCAACTCGGTCATGGTCTTCTGCGACGCGACGTCGGAAAGGTCGTCGAGCATCCGGCGCGCAGGATCCAGCTCCTTGTACTGGTCTTGCGCAAAATAGTCGGGTTCAACGTTGTGGCCCAATCGCAAGCTGCCCCCAGTGAGCAGCTCGATTCCGGCCAGCAACTTGATCAGGGTTGATTTGCCGGCGCCATTCACGCCGACCAGCGCGATGCGGTCTCCGCGCTGAATGGTGAAGTCCACATCGCGGAAGACCTCTTTGGGTCCGTAGCTTTTCGCAAGGCCCGTACACTCAACAACCGAGCGTCCACTGGGCTTCGGCTGCGGGAAAGTGAAGTGGATGGTCCTCTCGTCTGGCGGAATTTCGATGCGCTCGATCTTCTCCAGTTCCTTGACGCGGCTCTGCACCTGTTTCGCTTTTGTCGCCTGATAGCGAAAGCGATTGATGAAGGCCTCGATCTGCTCGATTCGTTCGCGCTGGTTCTTGTACGCGGCGACCAGCGAATCACGGCGCTCCTGCTTCTGCTGCAGATACTTTTCGTAGTTTCCGCTGTAGAACTGCACGCGCTTGTTCCAGATTTCGACGATGCGATCCACCGTGACATCGAGGAAGTAGCGGTCATGCGAGATGAGCAGATACGCGTATGGATACTGAAGCAGATACTGCTCAAGCCAGTTACGGGTTTCGAGGTCGAGGTGGTTTGTCGGCTCGTCGAGCAGCAGCAGGTTCGGCTTCGACAGCAGCAGCTTGGCCAGCGCGATGCGCATCTGCCAGCCACCAGAAAATTCTTCGGTATAGCGCATCCAGTCTTCCTTGCGAAAGCCCAAGCCGTCGAGGACCGTTCCCACCTGCGAATCGAGCGCATAGCCGTCGTTCATGTGAAACTCGCCCGAGATACGCTGATAACGGTCGGCCACCTGCGAGTATTCGCTGGAGTTGTGGTCGAGTTCGCCCATCTTGTGGGTGAGGTCCTCCATCTCCTGTTCGAGTGCCTGGAGGCCGCTGAACACGGACATGCACTCGTCGAAGACTGTGCGGCCGGAAAGTTGCAGGCCATCTTGCGGCAGGTAGCCGAAGGTTGTGTTCTTGGCTGCCGTGATGCTGCCGTAGTCGAGCGATTCGATCCCGCCGAGGATTTTCAGCAGCGTTGATTTTCCTGTGCCATTGGCGCCCACCAGCCCCACGCGGTCGCGCGGAGTGATGAGCCAATCCAAATTTTCGAAGAGGAGCTTGGGGCCGAAGCGTTTCCCGGCGGAAGAGAGTTGAATCATCGTGGAGCTTTAGTTGCTCTTCTTCTGGCTCCGCAGGATGCGCTCGTCAATCGGCTTGCGGCCGGCAAAGCCTTCCTCGGTCCCGTGCCAGTGGGTGATTTTCTTTTCGCCGAGTTTCCAGCAGAGCAGGATGACTTCGTCGCCCACCTGACAGGGGAAATCGAGCAGCCCGATGTCGAGGTCCTTTACCTGAACACCCGTCGCGTCGATCTCGGCGACGGAGTCCTTGGCGCGCTGCACAGCCTTTTCGCGCTCGGCCTTGCGCCGCGCCACCGACACGATGTCAACCAGCGTGCCCCCATTGATGAAGATGCGGTTAGCCAGCGACTGCATCTCGCCATCAACCTCTTCGATCAGCGCCTTGGCCTCCATGGCAGAGCTCAACAGCGACTCCAGAACGGGCAACAGAGTCTGGGCTTCAGTTACTGTGAATGTGCGCGCCATATCGATGCTTTCCAACTTTGCTTGTGCCTTGCGGCGATTGAGAACGCGGCGGCGATATTGCCGCAGGTCCGACCAGGACCGCGGCAGCCGCCGAAGATATTTTTCCCGAGGACGCTTGCGAACAATCATTGGACCTCTAACATCCTATCAAGAGCCACGCGCGCCCACATCTTTACATTATCTTTTACTTTGATCTGATTGACGATGTTGCCATCCACCAGGTTCTCCAGCGCCCAGCACAGGTGCTGGGGCGAGATGCGGAACATCGTCGTGCACAGGCAGCCGGAATCGTCCAGTGTGATGACGTGCTTGTCCGGATTTTCCTTTGCTAGGCGGTTTACCAGATGAATCTCCGTACCGATGGCGAATGAGGTTCTGGCTGGCGCTTGCTGCACAAGCTTGATGAGGTGGTCCGTCGAGCCGATTCCGTCTGCCTTCTGACAAACTTCCCAGCGGCACTCGGGATGGACGATCACCCGGATGCCGGGATAATTCGCCCTGACCTTGTCCACGTGCTCGGGTAGGAAACGCTGGTGCACCGAGCAGTGGCCCTTCCATAGAATCATGTTCGCCTTGCGAAGTTGTTCGACCGTCAGGCCGCCTTGTAGCATGTAGGGGTCCCACACCACCATCTCGTGCAGCGGAATGCCGCGCGCGAATCCGGTGTTGCGGCCCAGATGCTGGTCGGGCAGGAAGAAGATCTTTTCGTTGCGGCGGAACGCCCACTCGAATGCGCCTTTCGCGTTCGACGAGGTGCAGACCAACCCGCCGCGCTCGCCGCAGAATGCCTTAATCGCGGCTGTGGCGTTCATGTAGGTGATGGGCGTGATGCCGTGGCCTTCATCGTCGGTGAGTCCGAGGTTCACGAACTGTTCCCAGGCATCCTCCACCTGCGAAATCTCGGCCATGTCGGCCATGGAGCAGCCGGCGTTCAGGTCTGGCAGGATGACCGCTTGTCCGGGCCGCGCCAGGATGTCGGCGCTCTCCGCCATGAAGTGCACGCCGCAGAAAACGATGTAACTGCCTTTGGCCTGGGCAGCCATCTGCGACAGGCGGTAGGAATCGCCGCGATAATCGGCGAATCGCACGACTTCATCGCGTTGATAATGGTGTCCCAGGATGACGCACTCGCCGCCCAAAGTGCTCTTGGCAGCCGCAATACGGCTGTCCATGGAGCGGTCCGGGAGTACGAGATAGTTTTCAAGCGAGCAGGATGCCGCTTCTGTAATCGGTGCTGTAGCCACTGTATGTCTCTGCCTTCAGTCCCAGCCACGCGGTTCCGCTGACTTCAGAGGTCGCGTCCTGGAACGGGGATGTTGAAAGCTGACCTGCGACTCCAGTAGATCCACTGCCCGACGCGGCGGGCCCGACCCACGGGGTTGTTGAAGCTGCAAGTTGACGCTTCTTTACAACTCACTTCATTCGATGACCTGAACAGCGCGTTCGTTACAAAAACCAGAACCAACGCCCATCCTCGCCGCGGCCCATGTGCTCACAGGGCGCTGTTACAAGCATCGAACACCTTATTGTGGCGCGTCGGCGGGTGCTTGTGCAAGCGCAGAGTTCCTGCTTCATCCCCCGATATGCACCATCGTCCTTGAAGCGGGAATGAATCCCGCCTCGCCGATGTGATGGCGCTCTTCCTTCTGGTCAACGGCGCGAAGAATAAATTCGACCATCTCTTCGTCGCTCGCCCCGCTTAGCATCAACGCCGCCAAATCGTGCTCGCGGACTGAGAACAGGCAGGTCCGGATTTTGCCGTCGGACGTGACGCGAATTCGGCTGCAATGCCCGCAAAACGGATGCGACACGGGCGCGATAATACCGATCTCGCCGATGCCATCGTCGAAGACATAACGGCGAGCGGTTTCGCTGCGGGCGTGGCCGACTTCGCGCAGTGGCATGAACTCGGCCATGCGGCGCACGATCTCGTCGAGCGTGACCACGATCTCCGGCGACCAGACGCGATCTTCTTCCAGCGGCATGAACTCGATGAAGCGGACGGCCACTCCTTCCTCGCGCGCGAAGCGGCCGAAGGCAGTGATCTGGTCATCGTTGAAGCCGCGCAGGAGCACGCAATTGACCTTCACTGGATTGAGCCCGGCGCGTTGCGCGGCGCGGATTCCTGCCAGCACGCGGTCGTAGCCGTTCGGTACGCGCGTGATGTGCGCGAATTCGTCCGGATTGACCGCGTCCATCGAAACCGTGACGCGGCTCAACCCGGCATCGGCCAGGGGCTGCGCCATATCGGCCAGCAGATGGCCATTCGTGGTGATAGCAATGTCGAGCGGATCTCCGTCCGGTGTGCGCATGTGGCCCAGCTCGCCCACCATTTCCACAATGCCCTTGCGCAGCAGAGGCTCACCGCCGGTGAGACGTACCTTCGTGATCCCCAGCCCGGTAAAGATGCGCGCTATGCGGATGTAGTCGGCAATGGGCATCTCAGCGTATTGCGCTCCGTTGTTGCCCGAGCGGCAATAGACGCACTTGTAATTGCAGCGATCGGTGATGGAGATCCGCAGGTCGCTGATGCGCCGTCCGAACTTGTCGTGAAGGAACACGCTTTTCGCTTTTCGCTCTTCGTTTCTCGCTTTTCGCTTTTCGCCCTTCGCCTCTCGCTATTGCCTCTTTAGCTCTCAGCCTCGATCTTTTGGCGAACCATTGCTTCTATCATCCTGACCAGAGGCGGCTTGCCCTTGGCCGCCGGAGTCGAAGAACCCTTATAACCTGATCCAAAATGTTTCGACGCGCAGGGAAAAGAGGCGTGAGCGCGCAGTAGGACAACCGCGCGGCTAAGCGTTTCCTTTCCAAGCACGGGAGGCGTGGACGTTTCCCTCCACACCCTCGGTCCCGCGACACATCGCGGAACACCGCCGCCGCAGCCCTGAGTATTCCGTTAGGCCGCGGAGGTCGGAAACAGTACAGCCATTATAAACGCGACAGGCAAACGAAAGCCCCACACGAGGAGAGATTTGCAGTAGAGCTTTATGCTGCGGCATGTCTCAGGAAAGCAGATCCCTCAGTCGCGCTCAGTCGGTCGGCGAAAGACCTTCCTCGCGCTCCTTCGGGATGACAACAATGAGGAAGGCTTTACGGCGCGGCTGAAGCCGCGCCCCTTCAAAACAGCTCCATCGGCCATCACCGAACACCGAAAAGCTAACTGCGAAAAGCGGCTTCTCTCACATCCCTTCGTAGTTTGGCCCGCCGCCGCCCTCGGGTGGCACCCAAGTAATGATCTCGTAGGGGTCCATGATGTCACAGGTCTTGCAGTGCACGCAGTTCGATGGATTCAGGTGGATTTGTAGGCCGCTCGGCGTATCGGTGGCTTCAACCATCTCATAGACACTGGCTGGGCAGAAGTTCTTGCACGGGTTGCCGAATTCCTTGGCGCAGCGTTCATTGCAAATGTCGGTGTCATGGATTACCAGGTGAGCCGGCTGGTCTTCTTCATGCTTCGTGCCGGAGTGATACACATCGGTGAGCTTATCGAAGGTAAGCTTGCCGTCACCCTTAGCGGCGTTGATAATGTGCGCTTCCGGGCCGCCGTCGGCAGGAAGGCCACTAAGCGGTACCATGCGCCGATGGCCTGCTTCGTTCGTATAGTGCGAGCGCAAACCACGTCCGCCGGTAAACTGCTGAATACCAGCATGGAACATGCCGGAGAGGAATCCGTTCTCGAATCCCTGATGGAAGTTACGCACCGGCCACAGCTCGGTCTTGATCCAGCTTTTCTCGACGCGGTCCTGGAAGGTCTCCAGGATCGCGAGCGAAAAATCGTTTTTCACCATGCTCTCGAAGGCAGTCTCGGCAGCCAACATCCCGCTCTTGATCGCAAGATGAATGCCTTTCAGCCGCTGCGAATTCAAGAGGCCGGCAGAGTCTCCGAGCACCATCCAGCCGTCACCGGCAAGTGGCGGAATGCACCACCAGCCCCCGTAGGGCAGGGACTTCGCGCCGTAGCGGACCATCTTTCCGCCTTCCAGGAGTTTGGCGACGAATGGGTGCTTTTTGAACTCCTGCAACACGTGTTGAGGATCGAGGCGCGGATCACGATAGTCGAGTCCGGTGACGAAACCAAGTGAGACCGCGTTGGCCTTCGCGCCGTAAATCCACGCGCCACCGTACTCGTTGAAGGTCAGCGGATAGCCCATGGTGTAGATCACTTCACCGGCAGCAACGCGTCCGGCAGGCAGTTCCCAGAGCTCTTTCACGCCGACGCCATAGATCTGCGGGTTGCGCTCGCGGTCAAGCTGGAAGCGGCCGATGAGTTGTTTGGTAAGCGAGCCGCGTGTGCCTTCGGCGAGGATGACGACCTTGGCCTTCAAATCATAGCCGGGCTCAAAATTGGATTTCTGCTCACCGTTCTTGTCCACGCCCTTGTCGTCAGTGCGCACACCAGTGACACGGCCTCCCTCAAACAGCAGCTCAGAACCCGCGAATCCTGTGAAGACGGTGATTCCCGCTGCCTCCACCTTGCTGCCCAGCCACTTCACGAACTTGTTGATCGAGATGACGTAGTTGCCGTGATCGCGCATGGGTGGGGGCGTGATAGGAAACTTGAATTTTCCAGTTCGGGTCAGATAGTAAACAGATTCCTTGGTGACGGCGGCATCGAGTGGAGCTTCCTTTTCGAAGCCGGGGAGCAGTTCGCACATGGAACGGGGATCGAGCAGCGCGCCCGAGAGGCAATGCGCGCCGACTTCCCTCGCCTTCTCCAGGAGGTAGATGTTTTCCTTGCTGAGCTGGGCTTCGGGGTGCTTCGAATTGTGCTCATCAATGAGCTGCGACAGGCGCAGAGCACACGCCATGCCTGCCGGGCCTCCACCGACGATGACGGCATCTGCCTCCATCGCCGGGCGTTCGATGCCGGGAAGCGGTTTTCGAAAGACGATCATTAGACCTTTCCGAGAAAGATAGGTATCGCTATTTTCACATTCCTGATCACATTGTCACGATTCAACGTTAAGAAAACAACTCGGAAGCAGTGTTACGCAAAAAGACGGGCGCAAGTTCATGCGCCCGTTGCAGCTTGTGCGTCCGCATCGATTTCCGCTACGCGCTTTTGGCCTTCTTTACTTCTTCGATGAGCGGGGGCACGATGTCGAACAGATTGCCGACCACCGCTACATCAGCAATCTCAAAGATGGGCGCTTCCGCGTCTTTGTTAACGGCGATGATGGTCCGCGCGCCCTTCATGCCGACGACGTGCTGAATGGCGCCGCTGATGCCGAGCGCCAAATACAACTTGGGAGCAACCGTCTGCCCGGAAGAGCCGACCTGGCGGTCCATCGGTAACCAGCCCGAATCGCAAATGGGACGCGAAGCCGCAAGCTCGCCGCCCAGTGCGTCGGCCAACTGCTTCGCGATATCGATGTTCTTCTGCTCCTTGATGCCGCGTCCGACGGCAACGATGATCTCGGCCTGAGTGAGGTCCACTGCCTGCTTCGCCTCTTTGAACGGGGCCTCCGGTTTGTTGCGGACCACTCCGTCTGCAATGTCGAGATTCACGGCCTCGACTGGGGCCACGACGCTGCCCTGCTCGACCTGGTCGCCGCGGAATGCGCCGCTCTGGAAAGTGACGAAATACGGCGGCTCGCCCACGAACGATACATCCGCGGCAAACTTGCCTTGGAACATCTGGCGGGTGAACAGCAGCTTGCCGCCCTCGTGCTTGTAACCGATGGCGTCGCTGATGAGCGAGCGGTCCAACGCGGTCGCAAGCTGGGGAGCGAAATCACGCACCTGGTAGGTGTGCGGCATCAGCACCAGCCGTGGCTGTTTCTGCTCGATGAACTGTTTGAGTGCAGCGACAAAGCCATCGGGCGTGTAGGGCTCCAGCTTCGCCGACTCGAGAGCATACACCTTTGAGACTTTCTTGCCGGCGATTTCCTCAGCGATAGAGCCCACACCGCTGCCGGCAACGGCTGCTTCCAGTGTCCAGCCGGTTTCGGCGGCGATCGATTGCGCGCCAGTAAGGGTTTCCCAGGAAACACGGTTTAGCTTGCCTTCGCGTTGCTCCACTACAACCAGGATTGTGTCTGCCATTTCAGTCCGTTCTTAGTTCCGACCCGAGCGCGAACTCGTGGTCGTTTTCTTAACCGCGGATTTACACGGATAAACACGGATGTTTTGAAAATAAATCGAATTCCGATCCGTGTTTTTCCGTGTGAATCAGCGGTTGATTTCTGTTTGCGCCCGGCTCACCGATTTTGCGCCCGTATGCGAGCGCCAATCACATTCAGCACCAGCCCTATAAGAATCAGGGCTGCTGCGATGATCTGAAACCGCGATTCACCCAGCCTGACTGCCGCTGGCTGATAGAACATCACCAGGAATGCAAACAGCACCATGACCCAGCCGATAATCATGAGGGCCGTGCCGGTCTCACGTTTTTCCTCCGACGACCGCATAGCCACCTCCTGCCCGCCGTGCGGGCGACTTGCCCTTCCGTGTGCTACAAACCCTTACAGGCGGCCACGAAGGTCCCAGTCCCGTCAGATTAGCTCACCTGCCGTTCTTCCTCTTCGTCCTGCCGCTGCCGCGCGAGGGTTCGCCCCAAATCGCGGTGACCAAGCCAGGTAATCCCGACGGCGCGGCGGTAGCGCGTTCCCATGATCACCAGTACCAGCCCGAGCAAGCCCTCAATGCCGAGCCATATCGGCCAAAACCATGAGCCGCCGCGCAGGCTGATGAAGAAATACATACCCAGCCCTGCATCCATCCAGAGCAGAATCCAGCCCAGTGTCAGCAGGACGGAACCGAGGCGGCGGTTTTCAACTGTGTTGTCAATGGCGACCTGATCGCGATCAAATCCCGGCATAACAGCAGAGCTCCTTTCATCATGCCTTCAGCCCTTTAGATGGCGATCTATGAGCAGGTTGCCAAATATTAGAAGCTCGCGACGGAAAACCCTCACAACACCAGCCAAACTTCAACATTGAAAGATCAATCACGCAGCCATCGGTTGCGTAGCGGCATAGCCGCTTGTACTTCACCCTAGATCACGCGCAGTTCGTTACGCAGCTTGTCCACGAGCTTTTTCGCAACTTCTCCCGGCGATCCTTCGAGCACCTCGGTCTTTTTGGTTTTCTGCGGGATATATAGCTTCTCGATCTTCTGCAGGTTCTCGCGCAGAACCGATTTTACTTCGTCAAAGCTAACCTTCTTCAGCGGCTTGTTCTTCGCCTGCTTGATGCCGATCAGCGTAGCGTAGCGCAGCTTGTTGATGCCTGACTGGATCGTGAGCACCGCCGGCAGCGGCATGTCAACGAACTGGAAGAAGCCGGCCTCGAGTTCGCGCTTCACACGGATTCCGCCATCGCTCTTCTCAATCTGCATGATGATCGTGGCGTGCGGCCAGCCCAGCAGTTCCGCGAGAATGACGCCGGTCTGGGCAAAGCCGTAGTCGTCCGATTGCAATCCGGTGAAAACGAAATCGAAGTTCTCGTCTTTGATCGTCGCCGCAAACGCCTTCGCTGTGTTGAAGGCGTCGAGCGTGACAAAACTATCGCTTTCGAGATGAATGGCACGATCGGCGCCCTTGGCCAGCGCTTCGCGCAACACCTGCTGCGCGCGCGCCGGGCCACTGGTGATCACCACCACCTCGCCGCCGTGCTTTTCCTTCTGGCGCAATGCCTCTTCCAGCGCGTAGGCGTCAGGCTCGTTCACTTCATAGGAAACATCCTCGCGAATCCACGTGCCACTCTCATTCAGCTTGAGCGGCGCATCCTTCTGCGGAACCTGCTTCATGCAAACCAGGATCTTCACCCAGTACTCCTTCATTTCTATTAAAGGCTATCAGCATGTGTAGGGAAACGGGCAAGTATAAATGAGCGGCGGGAAGTTGGGGAAACGAGACTCTAGGGCCGAGTTCCGAAATGGGAAAAACGAAATCGCATTTGCGTAGAAAGAAAACGCGCGTGACGCACTTCCCTGCGCAAAGTCACACCCCGGATCAGGAGTTCGTCCGCTCGCTTTCCAGCAGCTTCTTCTTCCTCTCTATTCCCCAGCGATAGCCCGCCAGATCTCCGTCGCGGCGCACCACGCGATGGCATGGCACCGCCAGCACGACTGGATTGGACGCGCAAGCGCGAGCCACGGCGCGGACCGCATTGGGATCACCGATCTCACGCGCGATCTCGCTATAGCTGCGGGTTTCGCCGCGCGGAATAGTGCGCAGCGTCTCCCAGACTTTCTTCTGGAAAGCCGTAGCAAGCACGTCGAGTGGCAGGTCAACGGTAGTGTTCTCGCCTCGGAGGCTGGACAGCAGCGGCTCGATATATCGCCCCATGGCAGCGTCGTCGCGATGCAAATCAGCCGCGCGGAATTCTTCTCTCAGGTCGCGCTCCAACTCAGTCGCGTTCTCGCCGAAGCGCACGGCGCATAACCCTCGTTCCGTCGCGGCAACCAGCATTCGCCCGAGCGGCGTTGGCGCGATTGCAAAAGTGATCGTCGCGCCCGCACCCCCGCGGCGATAGGTGCCGGGCGTCATGCCAAGCTGCTGGGTTGAGTTTTCATAGAGCCGGCTGGGCGAGCTGAAACCTGCGTCGTACAGTGCGGTGGTCACATCTTCTCCTTTGCGTAGTTGTGTCTTGACGTGCTGCATGCGTCGCGCGGATTGGTATTCGCGCGGGCTGAGTCCGGTGGCGCGCTTGAACAGCCGCTGCAGGTGAAACGGGCTGAGTCCCACTCGCTTGCTGAGCTGCGCCAGCGTAACAACTCCGTCGGCGTTGTCGAGAAGTTGCCGCGCCCGCAGCACGTACTGCGCCTGCTCGGAAATCTGAGTCGGCTTGCAGCGCAGACACGCACGATAACCGGCGCGCTCGGCCTCACGCGGATCAGCGAAGAATTCCACAGAGTCCCGGCGCGGACGGCGGCTCGGACACGACGGCCGGCAATAAACGCCAGTGGTGCGCACGGCAAAGACAAAGCGTCCGTCCTGCCGAGCATCGCGCGCCAGGACTTGTTGCCATTTGTTCTGAAGTTCGGCTTGCATGTTCACAGCGTAGTCCCAGCTTGTTGGCGGCGCTATCCGGCCCTTGCGGGCAAAGCGTTTCTGTGTGGCTCCGCTGCCAACCCCTGCCCTCGAACTAGTCCCAGGTTTTCTCATGCTCCCAGATGTCGTGCAGGTTCACTTTTAGCCCCTGCGCGTACCAGATGTCAAAATTCTCCAGTGCGTACGGATACTCAAAGTGCCCGACCTTTTCGGCGTGCTCACTGATCTGCCTGAGGTGCTTCCCCTCGTTCCCCTCGTTCAGTACGATGATGCTTTCGCCGGTGTACCCGTGAGTTCCCCAGTACCAGTAGTTTTGATGAAAGCAAACCACCGGCGACAAGCCGTACTTTGGGCCGAAATAATCGATCGCGCCAGCCTCGCCGAAATTGCTCGCCTTGATGGCCGTCTTGGCCTGCACGTCAGGTGGGAGGCTGTGATAAATGCTAGCGACCTGGGCCACCATTGCTTCCCAGCCCAGTTCGTCGGAATAGTACTGCGGCAGCGGCGAGCGCGCGTGGCTGTGCTCGCTGACCGGCGGCGTGAAGTGAATGGCCCGCGTGAAAGCGACAAATTGTTCAGGGCTGACGACGGGAGCAATCAAGGGCATGAACACCAGCGCCGGAATCACTAGCACTAGGACAAACACCGGTTTCAGCCACGCCCGCCGAGTGCGCTCGATCCACTCTTCGCAAACCGCTGCCCCCGCCGCGAACAGCATGGGATACGCAGGAGCCACGTAATAGTCCTTGCCGTGCTGAGCCATGAAGAACGCAAGCGTGACCACGTATGCCCAGCCCAGAACGCGGTAGCGCCTTCCCTCGCGACCGAAGAACAGCCAGCCCAGCCCTGCCAACCACAGCGGCAGCGCGAACGGATTCACCATCAAGATCTGCTCGAGTATGAATTGAACGGGATTTAGCGCAACGTCGCGGCCGCTGGCGCGGATGTTGTGCATTAACTGCACGAACGGCCAATCGCGATGAACATTCCACAGTGCGTTCGGCAGGCAAATCAGAAACGCCAGCCCGCCGGCAATCCAAACCCACCTGTGCGCGAAAGCCTCGCGTTCCGGCGTAAACAGTAATCCGGCAACAATACCCAGTCCGAACAAGGCCATCGAATACTTGTTCTGCAGACCGATGCCGGCCAGCACGCCGAACCAAAGCCAAAGTTTCTGATTGCCGGTTTGGATGATGCGGATGACGACCGACGCGCAGCCCATCCAGAACAGCGCCTCGAAGTCGTTGGTGCCGAGAAGGTGGCCGTTAATCACGAACACGGCAGAAACTGCCAAGGCCAAAGCGGAGAGCGCCATCGCGTAGCGCCGCCCACCGAACTGGTACGCCTGATACCCGGTGAGTGCAATGGCCCCGCATCCGGCGATCGCCGGGATGAGGCGGATGACAAACAACGAGGAACCGAACAGCGCGGTGAACAGCCACGTCACCGCCGGGATGAATGGCGGCATGTCCACATAGCCCCAGTCCAAGTGCCGGCTGCAGGCGACGTAATACATCTCGTCGCGAAAGATGCCGTAGCGGTTGGCGGTGAGCAGGTGCAGCAGAAGGCGCGCCGCGACGATCAACGCGACCACCGCAAACCCAGTGCGGTACCAGCGCGTTTCCGTTTGGCGATCGCTCACCTGCGAGAGGTCGGCAGCCGCACTAACCATCAGGTTCTCCTGAAGACGCGATACTTACCGAGGATAATACGGAATCAGCGGAGAGTTAGCTCCAGCAGACCGGCTCAGCCGCGCGACGCGAAGGTGCGTCCGTGAATGCGGCGCGATAAGCCAACATTAATCTTCACCCGGCGATGCGCCCAACATCGAGCCCCTCAGAAGGGCGATGTCAGATTGCTCTGGAGAGGTTGTGTTGGCGCAGGGGCAGGCAGCGAGGTGACCCGAACCATAGTGGACGTTTGAGTAGGCACATCGGTCCTGGCGGACGTTGTCTGTTGAAGATTCAGGAGAAGAATTCTACTGTCAGAGTGATAGCTCTCGCCGGACGCAGTTTGCGCCTGGAAAACCGGATCTGCGGGATGCAAATATTCCTGCCGGCTGACCGAGGATGTATTCGTCAGGTCGAGTCCAACAAAATCGCGTTCCGTATCCACCTCGGGATCGATCCGGTGATTGATCAAACGCCCCCGCTTCGCGATTTCAATCGCGACGTCATGCGTGGCAGCAGCGGCCCAGATGGGCGTCCCGTCAATCTTGTAATCGGTTTTCCAGATTCGAAGATGATGACGCCGCGACATGACCGCATTCGGATCGGGCAAGGCATATGAGTAGTCCTGCACTCTTCCGAAGAGATAGAAACGGGCCATCGGCAAGCTCGTGTCGCTGGTCCCGTGCCGCATCAGGTGCCAGACGAATGCCAGCTTCCATTTATCAGTCTTGACCCAACCGGCGTGCTCAAAGGCTTTCTGCAAATCTTCTTGTTGGCCGACAAAGACCAGGTTCACCATATCGCCCTCGCGTCCTTCACCACTAAAGACTCGTGGGGGCAGATAATCCATCATCTCGCCCAATTCGGAAGAACTTCCTCGCGAACGCAGTAACCCTGCCGACAAAATCGAGGTGGCACCTTCGATATGCGCAGTGATTTCCGTACTTTTCAAGACCGTGCTCTCGTGGCCACGAGTGAGCAAGAACACCGGCGTTGCGGGCAGGAAGATCAAGCTGGTCGCAATCATCGCGGCGGCCATCAGCTTGGTCCGGGAGCGTCCTTTTACGGCCATATGCGCCTGCAAATTGACCCGGTCACCGTTAGCCAGCTCTACGGAATCGAGCTTCAAGGCTACGTTGCCTCCGATTCCCAGGAACCGCTTACCCTTAACTCCAGTGACCGAACCGCGGGCCAAGGTTCCGGCCGGAATAACGGTTAGACCTCCAACACTCACATCTCTGACGACGACAAAATCCAGGCTGTCCCCTATGCGCGCGTGGGTAGAGGAAACGTTCTCGGCAAGCTGCAGCTTAATAGGAGTTCCGTCTGGAATGGTCAATCTATCAGCGACAGCACTTGCCTCCTGAGCCCAGGCACAAGGCATGAGAAACATCATGAGCAAGATGTATGCAGGTATTTTGCGAGCTTGCGCTTTGGTCAATGAATGCCGCCCTTTGTTTGGAGGCCTGGCCTCCTCACCCGCGACGGCCAAGAATGTCTAGCGCTATAGCGTGGTGGATAATCAACAATATATCAGCCGAGATAATCTTAGTCTGTGCAAAATTGCTCACAAGGGATCGATTTTGTCATACCTGGACCTGCATTCCGACCGAATTCGGGAGATCAGAGTTTTTTCCAGACCACATCCTCGTTGTTACGACGGTCGATGAGGGCGTCCACCTGGCCGCTGTCGTTGCGGCGGAAGAGGAAGCGGCCCTCGACGCCAGGGCGGAAGAAGAGGTCGCAGGTTTCGGGCACCAGCAGTTCTTGTGGCCGCTCGCCTCGCTTCGAGTACAATTTATTGCCCTCGCGTGACACACTGCGAGTAACGCCACGAGCCAATTCGTAGGTTCCGATGTGGTCGTTGAGCCGGGCAACGTCTATTTTTCCCGCCGCCGGATCATCGTAATAGCGCAACACCTGGCCGGCCACGATCTGCCAGCGGCCATCGCGAAACATCCACGTGTCAGTTTCGTGGTAGCGCGCCGTCATGTTCTGCCCGTAGATAATCTCGGTTTCATCCAGGTCATAGGTCAGAATAGCCGTGTGACCGAGAATGTGGCTTTGCGCCTTCGCGATCTTGATGCTCCCCGAAGAGCCTTTGGGCAGCGGCGTGATGTCACCCACCAGCGCAGCCTTGTCCATGCTGCGGCCCTTCTCGTCGAAGAACGTGGCGTCGTCGGCGAAATATTGCTTCCACGGCGTCTGATTACCAACGGCCACGGCGTCGACGAGTTCCAGCGTCCTGCGGACCAGTTCGTCCTGGGTGATCGCCTCGTTGTCGGCCAGCGCGGAAAGTGCGGATGCAGTGAACACTATGAGAACGGTGACAGCAGTGGACAGCTTTGACATTGGGAGCCTCCGATGGGGATCGGTAGTGGTTTCCGGTTGGACGCTCATGGTCGCTGAGGCGTCACCCTCCGCACACCTTGGTGGTACATGTACTTTCGTAACTTGACCGTGGCGAACACGGAGGTACACTGGCGCCAAGAGGCTTAGTGTCTCTGCCCGGCAGAAGGCGAAAGCTGTCCGCTATGGCCGTGATCTTTGACAAGTCAGTTGGATGGATGGTTGGCAGTGAATAAAATCGTGGTTCTGAGTTCCAATTCATCAATAGAACTCTGTTGCGCTCTTCCGTAACTTCTCCAGCTGCGGCTAGTCTGTAAGCGTAAACCACTGCAAATAAAGCAGTTGCTTGTAAGCCTGTGGGAGTCAATAGGTTGCAGAGAAAAAGTTCGTAATGCGCTGATTCTAAAGAGTAGAGGGGGAGGGGGTGGGATAACTAGGCGGTTACTATTCCGTCCCAAAATGGGAACAGCAGTGGTAGTCAATTGTGGCTATTGGATAGTTAGCAGTGGCCTGCCAACAGTTCGAGGCCTTGTGCCTTGGCTAAAATGCTAAGTGCTAAAGGCCAAGTGCTACCCCTGCGCGCACAGCTGCTCTGGCCTGTTCTGCTGATTCGAAGATGTGCGCCTCCATGCCGAGATCTAACGCAGCTTCCACGTTGTTCAGGCGGTCGTCAAAGAAGAGAGTGCGACCCGGCTCGCAGCCGAGAGCGTCCAGGCAATGGCGATAGATGGCCGGGTCGGGCTTCGTAATGCCACACTCGCAAGACCAGACCTTGACCTCGAATTCGTCGAGCCATTTGAACTCGCGGCGAACGTAGGCCAGCAGGTCATGAGGCATGTTGGACAGGATGGCGATTCGAACTCCTTGCGCTTTGATTTCGCGCGCCAGCGCAAGCGCTTCGGGATTGATGCGCAGCCACATGAGCGTTTCCATCTCCGCGATGCGCTCCACCTGTGCGGGCACCAACTCGACACCCGCGGCGTCGGCGAAAGCCTTCCAGTGCTGTCGGAAGTCTGTGCGGCCGCAGTCATAGTCGTGGCGAGTGGCGGAGTAGATCTCGAAGAAGGGTGGCTCACTGACGCCGACCAGCGCAGCGAATTGCTGCAACTCGGCGTGAGAAGGCGCCAGGCTCAGAACCCGGCCGTAGTCGAAGATGACAGCGTCCCAGCGATTCGATGGCATCAGCTCCATTCTTACACGCAGCGAGAGCCATTCGAAGGCGAGGGTTGCTGACACCGCTTCCGGGCCTTCATAATGATTCCGCCGCGCCCAAAGCGAGCGCGATGAAAGGGGAGCACCATGAGTGCGAACGCAAAGAATGGGCTCGTTAACCTGGCGAGCAAGCACTCTGTCGAGGAAACCATGCAGCGTCTAGAAGCGCTGCTAAGCGAACGCGGCATTACCATCTTCGCGCGGGTGGATCACAGTGGCGAGGCGGCGAAGGTTGGGCTCGCGATGCGACCTACAAAGCTTCTCATCTTCGGCAGTCCGAAGGGCGGAACTCCGTTGATGCAGGCCGCTCCCACAGTGGCAATCGATCTTCCTCTGAAGGCACTTTTCTGGGAAGACGCTGTCGGCAAGGTGTGGTTGACCTATAACGACCCGGCGTATCTGCAGCAGCGTCACAATTTTCCGGCAGAGCTGCTGCCAAACATCGCGGCCGTGAATGCGTCGTTCGCGAAGGCAGTCGAATAGCGAAGTTGGGGCTAGGTGGCGCGCAACAGCATCAGGGTAACGTCATCGTGTTGCGGAGCGTTGCCGACAAAACGATCGAGGTCCAGCATGATGATGTTCAACAGAACGGTCGGCGTCACCGCCGCGTTGGCGTGCAGCATGGTCAGCAGACGCGCCTCCCCGTACTCTTCGTTGCGGTCGTTCTCGGCCTCGATGACGCCGTCGGTGAAGATGACGAGCCAATCGCCGCTTTGCAGTGTGACCGTTCTCGATTCATAGGCAACGTTCTCCTGAATGCCAAGCGGAATGCCTCCCGCCTGCAAGCGCTCGATGGCTCCTGCCTGCCGCCGCAAGATCGGAGCATTGTGTCCGGCATTGACATAGATCAAGTTGCGGGATGCAGGATCGTACTCGGCAAGAAACGTGGTGGTGAATCGGCGGCCATTTTGGCTGTTGGTGCATGCGTACGCGTTCATGCGACCGGCCAGCTCGGTCAGCGAGCCCGCAATGCTGGCGAGCGTCTTCAGGCTGGCCTGGAACGTAGCCATCAACATGGCCGCGGGAACACTCTTACCGGCAACGTCGGCGATGGCGATCAGGAACGCGCCTTCCGGGGAGCTCGAAGCTGGACGAGAAAAGACGTCGTAGTAATCGCCAGCAACCGTATTGGCCGGTCGTGTGGTAAACGCGATCTCCAGGCCCGGCACTTGCGGCGGATTTGCCGGCAGCAGCCACGCCTGGATTTCCTTGGCGATTTGCAGGTCGCGCTTCATGACCACCCGGTCTCCGACCTCCAGGATCACCAGCACGAGCATCAGCAGACCGCCCCAGAAGTGGTTGTCAAAGGCTACAATCTTGACCTCGCCACTGCTGGTTTGCCATGTGGCTTCGCCGCTGGGAAAGAACACCAGAACCAGCGCAATCAGCAGCAGAACGCGGCGCGCGGGAGTCAGCTTCAAAATAATGGCCCAGAAGAACTGGCCGGCAACGTTGAGGAAGTGTTTGCCCTTCCCGATTCCGGGCGTCCGGGTGGAATCAACTTCGCGGGAGTACAACTGATAGCTGGAACGAGCATCGGCGCGAAACTGCTTCCAGAGCTCGTTGAGCCTCATGCCCTCGGTGACGCGCTGCCAGAACTTCTCGACCCGCTTCATGATAGGTTCAACTCGCGCTGTGTATTCATCGCGCGGCGGTGGAGAAGAACCGGCACGTTGGGCCTTGGAGCTCATGGAAGGTGCAGCAGGATTATAGAAGGTGAGGCCGGAGACAGAGAACCACCACCATTTCCGGGGGCCCAGCGCAATCCGGTTACTGCCGACGTGGCTCCGATGGGACCTGCTCATCGAGAAAGGCCACCGACTGAACGCCGGAGACTTCAAAGCGCTTGCGGCAGCGCAGGTTCTTGCAAGCAACCAGGTCGTCGCGGCGGACCATATACGAACGCGCCTTGGCGAACTTGGCACGATCGCGTTCGTCAGCGCGCCCAGGCAATTGGTGCTTCTTGGTACGGACGAACCAGCCGAGATCGTACTCGCCGGACTGATGGCAATGAGGGCAGATCAGGGTGGCTTTCCTGGTCTCTTGCTTCTCATCGTAAAAATCGCGCTCTTCCATCACGTTCTCCGTTTCGGGCCACTGCCAATATCGCAAAATCGGCCCGAAACAGCATTAGAACACAGTCCGGCAAGGAGGCGATGTGATGTGGTGCCAAACTCGGAAAGAGGTTCTGACGGCCTCAGGCTGATGAAATGAAGTCCTGCCCGAACCGCCAACTTTCCATCGCAGCAGGCATCTGTGGAGCAGTGCGTCATTGCGGGGGCGGCCCAGTCGTGGAACGTTCCCCATCGGCTGGCCGACCTTGGGCTACTCCATCAGCGGTCCTCTGCAATTGGGAATTGAGCAATGGTTGCAAGCCATTTTCCAGGACAGAAGCCATGACTCCAGCTCCGACGGTCGTGAAATGCACCATGTCCGCGAAGTATTTTGGCCCATGAGGCATTTGCTTGTCAGCATCAATCAATGGGACGTGCTCTTCGGCTGCGGTCTGGCGGATCCCGTCATTCATGCGCTGCTCCATGTCAAGGAAGCCTTCTTCCTTGAGCATGGGATAGACTTTGCGCCAAGTGGTGAGCGCCACGTGGTCGCTTTCCGAGAGTGGCTTCGAAAACACGGTGGCGTGCGTGAGCAGGACAGGTTCCACTCCGTACGCGCGCAGGGCAGCGATAAGTTTGTGGAGATCCTGCCGAAAACGCTCCACACGATCTTCCGGCACCCGCTCCAGCACGACGTAATGCCTGGCCGCAATTTCTCTCCGCATGGAGACTTTCCGCAACTGATTCTGGATGGCTGACGGCAATACCTGCTTGAGCAAATTTCTCACTCTGACGGCTAACCTCGAATCGAAGCTCATACGGGTCTGCCTGGCAGCCGATGACTCACCCGCGGCGGCCGTCTCAGTTTTCACGAACATCCATACGTATGACGAAAGGTCAGGGTAGATTAGAGCATACGCAGGATGTACCTCTTTAACGATTTGCGGCACTCGAAGGATGGCAGTAGGAAGCGTTTCACCCGCAAAAGCTACGTTTACAACCTGAAAGAGGTCTCTGCCTGCCCATGAATTCAGGTCCCGCTCAAGCTGCCGAGGATATTCCTGGTCCGGCGCTTCATAGAGCCCGAATGTTTCGGACGCGCCCATCGCTATGATTCGTACGCTCTCTGGACGGAGTTCGGGACTTCTATAGCCCAGGCTGTTCAGTTGCCACTTAGCGTACCGCGCCCCTGGCTTGCCCCACTTCCCAATACTGTCGCGTTGAAGCAGAATCTCATCACTGTAAGGGCCCCAAAAGGGCGCATCATAACTCACAACATCATCAATTCTGGCACAGACCTCCAGAACGAGCACAAAGATAACGAGCCCCATACATAACCGAGCGAGAATTATTAAACGTTTCATCAGAATTGGAAATAGATGAATGCCTGGGTTTGAGCCATGTGAAACACCCCGACATAGACTGCTGCAGCATACAGGACAAATCGTGCTTCCAGTGGTAGTCTTAGCTTCGCTGAATACTTCCGAACTAATAGTTGGCTTCCTATGGTGCCGAAATAGCCAAGCACGAGAGCGGCTACCAAGAAAAACAGACTAGCCGGCAGCGTGCGGCTCGCATACTTATTTAGATTTGCGGCGGCCCGTAGCATCGTGAGTGCCTGCGTAACACTATTCGCACGAAAGAAAACCCAGCCAAGACAAACGGCGCCGAACGTCACTATCCAGGAAACAGGGCCCATTATAGTTTGTGGCAACTGCCATTCATAACGCCGCTCCAACTGCTGCCACTGCCGGTGAAGGACGAGCAAGATTCCCTGGTATAGGCCCCAGAGGGCGAAAAGCAGGGCGCCTTTGTGCCACAACCCAAAAACAACCATGGAAACTATCAACGCGAAACTCCGCCACCATGCTTCCCTGCGCATCATTACCAAAGGAAGAAACAGGTAGTCACGAATCCAGAAGGAGAGAGACATGTGCCAACGCGTCCAGAATTGTGACGGAGTGGTCGAAAGATACGGCCGGTCGAAATTTTCGTCCAGCCGGAAGCCAAACAAATGGGCGGCGCCGATAACGATGTGAGTATAGCCTGCAAAGTTAAAGAATAGCTCGAATCCGTATCCTACAGCCAAACACCAAACATCGGACCCTGTCACCCCTCTTGCGGGTCTATCAAAAATGCCATCTATTCCCTGCCCAACGTGAATTCCGCTTGCCAGAAGCTGTCCCAGAGCAGTCATGAATAGACCGATGCAGATTCGGTCTATTCCGCGGAGAATATTTTCAGCAGCAGGCTTGAGGATCCCTCGAAATTGCGGAAGTAAACTGGATAAGCGGCAAATCGGGCCTGAGAGCACCGTCGGCCAGAACGCCATATAAAGCAGGAATTCCAGCAATGATGGGTCTAACTCTTCTTCCCGATAGACATCGAACAAGTATGATAGCGCCTGAAAAGTCCAGAAGGAGATGCCAGCTGGTAAAGCAATGTTTGCAAAAGAGCTGATTAATGAGGAGTGCGGTAATAGAGGTGCCATTGCCGGCAGGTACTTGAACGTGCCGAGCATCGCTACGTTGAGAACAATACCCAGCCATAGTCTGGCGACCGATTGCTTCCGGCGCAATAAGGTCCCCAGGCCATAATTCAAGACAGAGCTGCAAACCAGAAGCCCCAGAAACTTGAGGCCCCAGCTTGCATAAAGCGCGTAGCTGGTGGCAAGCAGAAGAGCCTGGCGGGAGCGGGTGCTCTTCAGCGACCAAAGGAAAAACCAGGCGACCGGAAGGACGATGACATAGAGGAGTACCTGGCTATTCATTCCCTGAAGATCTTCTTCGTGCCGCGCCCAAGAACAACTGCCGCAAGGCGCTCCCTGTTTTGCTGCGGTCTTGCACAATACCAACTAGCCGTGTGGATAGTCAACGCACAGCGGGTACTAAACTATTGCACCCTGGTGGCTTTGCCTTCCATGACGGTGGCCCATCCACCACCGGGTGTAGCTATTTCCGATTTGAAGGTGTACGAATCAGGAGACACGATCGTCATCGTGTACCGTCCCTGGGCAGTAACCCCATTCATTTTCTCCTCGGCCATCCATGTCCAGGTGTTGCCCTGAACTCGGCCGGTTGCCACCTGATGCTCGCCGAGGCTGTTGTACACGTTGTAGGTATAAAACCTGTCCTCAGGGTTATAGCCCATGACCCTCACGCTATTAATGTGCCCCATGGGAGTTTTCATGGAAGTTCGGGTCTCAAGAAAAAAGCCGTCGGTCACCCACTCGCCGGTTTCAGTCAGACTGAAAGGACCGCTATTGCCGTTCGGGCTGACCTTCATCGTGCCCTCCGCCTTCCAGTTGCCGGCAAAGTAACCCATCTTCTGGTGCTCCGGACTGGGCGAAGGCATCCGCTGCTGTGGTTGCGGTTGCGCAACCGACCATGAGCTTACAAACAGGCAAACTGCGACCACTGGAATCACGAATTTCATAAGGCTGTTCTTTACTGTATTTCTGAGGCTGAGTTCCTGAGCACTTGCAAGGCTCAGACGCCTAAAGTCTGGCTCTTACTCTATTGGATCTCGATCACGCTGCCGCCGGCGGACTCCTGCACTTCTTTCGTGCGCTCGATGACGCGATGAGTAAACGCAAACAGCGACTTGGCGTGCGAGGACTGGTCGCCTTCGAGCACGATCGGCTGCCCGCTGTCGCCGCCCTTGCGAATATCGGGATCGAGCTCGATGCTGCCGAGGAACGGCACATCAAACTGCAAGGCGGTGCGCTCGCCGCCGCCTTTGGAGAAGATGTCGATCTCCTGATGACAGTGCGGGCAGACGAAGTAGCTCATGTTCTCGACGATGCCAAGGATGTCCACCTTCACTTGCCGGAACATCTCGATGGCTTTGCGCGCGTCCTGCAACGAAACATCGCTGGGTGTCGTGACCACGACGGCGCCGGTGAGCGGCACGGTCTGGACCAGGGAGATCACGACGTCGCCCGTGCCCGGCGGCAGGTCCACAACGAGGTAGTCGAGCAGTCCCCACTCCACTTGGCCGAGAAACTGTTTGACGATGGAATGCAGCATGGGACCACGCCAAACCAGAGGCTTGTCTCCGGGGCTAAGAAAACCGACCGACATCACCTTCAAGCCGTAACGCTCCGGCGGCAGAATGCGGTCTTCGCCCACAACGCTCGGCGCCATGGTGGTCCCGAGCATCAATGGTACGTTGGGGCCGTAAACGTCGGCGTCGAGCAGTCCGACCTTGTAGCCTAGCCGCGCCAGAGCGATTGCCAGGTTGACTGCGAGAGTGGTTTTACCAACGCCGCCCTTGCCCGAGCCGACGGCAATGATGCTGTCGACGCCCGGAAGTGGCTGCGGGCCGGCCTGCGGCTGCCCGGGCATATGTGCATGCTGATGACTCACGTATCTTCCTAGGATGTTCGGAATGAGATGCGCAAACGACGATTATACCCTGTGAGAGGGGACGCTCAGCGATACACTTCGCTGCTCGGTGGCGCTCTTGGTTGCGAGAGAACGGCGATTTTTGCCACGCAGACGCGATCTCGACAATCGGGATTGGGACGAAACGCTGTCATAATCTGTTAACTTGCCGGCCGTGAACGGAAACCTATAGGCTCCAATAGTTATCAGATATGCAGGTGGAATATGAAGATCGCGAATGATGTGACCGGATTGATTGGGAACACACCGCTGGTGCGCCTCAACAAGGTGACCGCGGGCGCGAAGGCCACTGTCGTCGCCAAACTGGAAAGCCAGAACCCATGCAGCAGTGTGAAGGACCGCATCGGCGTCAGTATGATCGAGGAAGCCGAGCGCGCCGGGAAAATCCGTCCGGGCTACACCGTGTTGATCGAGCCGACCAGCGGCAACACCGGCATCGCGCTAGCATTCGTGGCTGCGGTGAAAGGGTACAGGCTCATCCTCACCATGCCTGACACCATGAGTCTGGAGCGCCGCGTGCTGCTAAAGGCATTTGGTGCGGACATCGTGCTGACTCCCGGCGCGAAGGGCATGAAGGGCGCCATCACCAAGGCTGACGAGTTGCTGGCGAAGACCCCCAACGGCTACATGCTGCAGCAATTCGACAACCCAGCCAATCCCAAGATCCACTTGGAAACGACCGGCCCGGAAATCTGGAACGACACCGACGGCAAGGTCGACTTCTTGATTTCTGGCATCGGCACCGGTGGTACGCTGACCGGCGTCTGCGAGTACATCAAGCCGAAGAAACCGTCATTCAATGCGGTCGCGGTCGAGCCCGTGGAAAGCCCGGTTCTCTCCGGCGGCCAGCCGGGACCGCACAAGATTCAGGGCATCGGCGCGGGCTTTGTTCCCAGCATTCTGCGCACCGACTACATTGATGAAGTCATCCAGGTTTCGAGCGAAGACGCAATTGTGATGGCGCGCCGGCTGGCCCGCGAAGAAGGGTTGCTGGTTGGCATATCGTCGGGAGCGGCGGTGGTCGCCGCACTGCGAGTTGCCGAGCGCGATGAGAACGCCGGCAAACTCATCGTGGTTATTATTCCATCGTTTGGCGAACGTTATCTAAGCAGCCTTCTTTTCGAGCAGCTTCGCAACGAATCGCTCGCCATGGTAGCCGAAGGCGTCTAAGACATGTTTTCATCGATGCGCGAGGACGTCGCCGCTGTCAAGGACCGCGATCCAGCGGCGAGATCCACCTTCGAAGTCGTGCTGCTCTATTCCGGGCTGCACGCGCTGTGGGGCTACCGCTTTCACCACTGGCTATGGCTCCACGGCTGGCGCTTCCCGGCCCGTACCCTGTCGCAACTGGCGCGGCATCTCACCGGCATCGAGATCCATCCCGGCGCGCAGATCGGACGCCGCTTCTTCATCGACCACGGAATGGGCGTCGTCATCGGCGAGACCACAATCGTTGGCGATGATGTGACGCTCTATCAGGGCGTGACTCTCGGCGGCACCGGCAAGGAAACCGGCAAGCGGCATCCGACCATTGGCGACAACGTCGTAGTGGGCGCGGGCGCGAAGGTACTCGGCAACATTACCGTCGGAGAGAATTGCCGCATCGGCTCCGGATCGGTGGTGCTGCGCGACGTACCCGATAATTCCACCGTTGTCGGCGTTCCCGGGCACATCATCTTCCGCGCGGGCAAACGTGTGGTGATTACCGATCCCAAGCAGATCAACGATCCACTCTCTGAGGCGCTGGCTGCGGTGGCCACGGAAGTCAAAGCGCTGAAGGAAGAGGTGCGCCAGCTACAGGGGCACGAGCTGTCACCTACGAACGGCACCGATAAGCTGCAACAGGCTATCGAGATCGACTACCAGATATAGAGCTGCTGTTCGCTCCTCGCTTATTTCTCGCTTCCGGAGTTCCGCTTAACCAGCTACATACTTCGTCTTGGGCATTTTCCCGCAGCATCGTACACTCAACTTAGGATTCGATTCAGCAGCAATACGAGGCGCGTACGCTTTGGCAACGGTCCTTCTAGCCCGCCAATTGTTCACTCCGCTGGAGCGGATTGAAGATGCTGCGCTGGTAATCAGCGAAGGAATCATCTCGGCGGTCGGCCGGAAAGATGCCATATCGCTTCCGCCAAATGCGCGCATCGTGGACTTTGGCGATTCGATTCTTGCACCGGGGCTCATCGACATCCACATTCACGGCGGGGCCGGGCACGACGTCATGGAAGGCTCCGATGAGGGCCTTGCCGCCATCGAACGGATGATGGCAAAGCACGGCGTGACCACCTATTGTCCGACGACCGTCACGGCACCGCTGGATCAAACACTGAAGTCGCTAGAAGCTTTGGGCAAGGCTACGAAACATGCCGAGAACAATGGCGACTCCGATCCCCCGCGCGCGCGTCCCCTGGGTATCCATCTCGAAGGCCCATTTCTGAGTCATGCCCGTCGCGGAGTTCACCCCTCCCTTTACCTGCAGCCGCCGTCGGCAGAGCTGTTTAACCAGATGTGGGACGCGGCCGGAGGGCGCATTCGTGTGCTTACCATCGCACCGGAACTGGAAGGCGCGCTTGAGCTCATCGGTAACGCGGCGCGGCGCGGCGTGTGCGTGAGCATGGGACACTCGAATGCCACTCTGCCGCAAGCGCTCGCCGGCATCCAAGCTGGAGCGCGGCACGCAACGCACAGTTTCAACGCCATGCGCAGGCTCGACCACCGCGATCCGGGATTGCTGGGCGCCATACTCACCGAGCGCGCGGTGACGGCTGACATCATCGTTGATGGCACTCACGTCGAGCCTGTCGTGGTCGATCTTTTCATGCGCACGAAAGGCATTGACGGCGCGGTACTCATCACCGACGGCATCAGCGCGACCGGTATGCCGGACGGAACTTACCGACTGGGCTCGTTTGAAGTGCAGGTGATCGGCGATCGCTGCGAGTCTCACGGAAAACTTGCCGGCAGCGTGCTCACTCTCGATCGTGCCGTCCGCAACACAATGAAATTTGCGCAGCTTGGTTTTCAGGACAGTGTCCGCATGGCCACTCTAAACCCAGCGCGCGTGCTGGGCCTGGAGCACCGCAAGGGCGTCCTGCGAGTGGGCGCCGATGCCGACATTGTAGTCTTCTCTCGCAGCGGTGAGGTGTTGCGCACCATCGTGGGTGGCGCGGTGAACTGAACGCAACTCCACGCTAGCTACAGCGGGCAACGATCAGCGTCATGTCATCAGCCTGCTCGCCCTGGTTGAACTGTTGCACCGCGCTGAGAATGTTATCTAGGATTTCACCGGCCGATTGCTGTTGATGCTTCCGGGTCGCCTCAATTAAACGTTCGTCGCCGAATTCTTCCTCTTCGTTGGGCCCTGCTTCAGAGATGCCGTCGGTATAAATCACGAGCACGTCACCTGACGCGAGTTCGCATTCAGCGACAGCACAGTCCCACTCCTCGAATAGTCCCAACACGGTCGCCGTGGCCGCGAGACGCTCAACGTCGCCGTTGTCCCGCAGCACAATCGGAGGATTGTGCCCGCAATTCACATAACGCAACCGCCGGTTCTCGTCGTCGTATACGGCGAAGAACGTCGTCGCGTAGTTGTTGTTCTCGGTGTTCTTGTAGAACAGGTGATTCACGGAACGGAGTAAGCGGGGAAGATCTTCCAGCGCTGTCGCATATTGACTTCGTAAATTGGCCTGAAGGTTGGCCATCAGCAGAGCGCCAGAAATTCCCTTGCCCGCAATGTCGGCCAGCACCAGGCCGAGGCGTCCTGAGCCGAAATCGAGGAAGTCATAGTAGTCACCGCCAACCGCGCGCGTCTGAATACATTTGCCGGCGCAGTCCAGCGTCTTCAGCGAAGGCGACTGCTGCGGCAAAAGCCGGCTCTGCACCTGGCGGGCAATTTGCATTTCCTGCTCGCTGCGGCGCTCTGCTTCCATGGTTTGGGCCATCTTCTCCGCCAGCGTGATGCTGCGCATGGCGATTCCGGCCTGGCTGGCGACTGACGCGAGCAAACTCTTGTCCATCGCGGAATACGACTCTTCCGAGAGCCGCGGTCCGAGCACGGCGAGCCCTTGCATGCGCCCATCGCTGGAACCGCGGATTGGAACCAGACATTCCGGTTCCAGCGGCGCAAGTTGCGTTCCGTGCATTTCCTCGGGCATCAGCTCCCGTGGCCCGCTGCGCTCCGCCAGCTCCACAATTTCGGGCGCCGTGCTGGAGAGTGCCATCGCTTCCGGCGGCGGACCTCCCGCATATGCCCGCAATAGTCCGTTGCTGGCCTCGAGGTACACAAACATCGAACTCGGATGCAGTGCGTCCCCGATGTTCTGGTGGAGAAGCGAAGCCAGCTCTTCGCGGCTGCTGACGTTCAGCGTCTTCGCTGCAAGGTTTTCCAGGATTAGCTGCGCGTCATAAGAGCTGCGGAAAAAGGCGCGATCGAGCCGGGTACGAACCCGGCGATGGACCTGTGTTGCGCCCGTGATCATCAGCACACCGAAGGTCGCGCCAATGGGAATCGTGGCCTTCGAGCCCGCCGAGAAATGCTCCGAGAAAGCTTGGCCGAACCAGAAGGTCAGGCCGACCGAGATCGCGAGAATGAGAAAGACAAATCCGCGCTCGACCACAAAGTATCTGGCGCTGCGCTTCAGCAGCACCGGAACGTCCATCACGCGATGCTTCACCACTGCGTAGGCGAAGGACAAGGGAAAGAGGAAGAGCAACATGACACAGAAGAAGCCCAGCCAGAAAGGCGTCTGGAAGTGCACAGTGTCTTCCGCGGCTTTGACCGCGACCACGGGCGTGATCCCGACCGTCGTGCCCCAGACAATCACCTTAAGCTTGCGCCGGGACTCCGGGTTGGAAGTGCCCAGCAGGTTCAGGATGAGCGAGAGTACACCCAGCAGAATTGTTCCGTAGGCATACACAATCCTCATGTTCCGGCCCATCCGCTCGCTTAAAGCCGCCTGTAAGAAGGGCAGCACCGCAAGATTGCCATACCGAACCCCTCCGTATCCCAGGCAGATGCCAATTCCCGGAATCAGCCACTTCAGCCACGGCGCTTTCCGGTCGATGGGAGATCGCGTGGGAAATACGGCGAAGAAGAAATAGAACAAGCCCGGAAGCAGGCCGCCGAGAATTGTGCGGTACGCGAACAGGAAATGCCGGAGGTCGTCCGGCGCTACCGCAAAGGAATGAACGTCGGGCACGGTGATGAAAGTGACAAACACCGTTGCCACCAGCCATGCATCGCGATTGTCCACGCGCAGAAACAGTACGGCAAGTCCCACGATGAGAAACAGCACTGGATAGAAGCCCAGAATTTGTTCCGCTACGGTTCGCCCTAGGGTCTTGGTGTCGCCCTGCCCTTTTATGTCGCGAAAAGTGGCCGTCAGTGTAAGCGGATTTGCCTCTCCGGGCCGCTCGATTCGCAGAATCACCTTGTCGCCGGGCCGCGACTTTACCCAGATGGCCTGCAGAACGTCGAACCCGGTCTTCTTGGGGGAAATGGGTACGCCGTTGATGGCGGTGATCCGGTCGTGCGGCTTCAGCCCGGCCTTCTCCGCCGGGCTGTCATGGTAAACATTGGTCACCTCAATCGCTTGATCGAGGTAGTTCGTGTCAATACCGATCTCTACCGTAGGTTCGCGGCGAACGTAGTACATCCACGCCGCGCTGTACAGAATGGCTAGCGCCGCAAAGAGCGCCGCTACGGCCAGCAACACAGGACGGTAATCGTGACCGCGAGTTGGGGACAAGACTTCGCGGCTTTGGTTTGCCGTGCTCATGGTTGCGCCGGACCTAAGCACAGTGTAGTCGAATCGCGGAAGGCGCAGTTTGCGCTTGGCGCTCAGCTCTTAGGTCTTATCCAACAAATCCTCGCGAGGTGTGCTGAACCTCAAGAGCCAAAAGCCGAGAGCCGCACAGCCGAGAACTGAGGCCAAGAGTGGTAAGAGCCACTAACTCCGCGCAGGCTGGGATCTGCGCGCGAGACGAAGCCGATCTGCTCTCATTCGCCGGGTGCCCTCATTGCGGACAATCGGCGCCTAGCCCGAATGTCTCACAGAGGGGAAGGGGAGCAGTAATAACCAGCTCGATCCGCCGGCGGAGCGCGCTCAATTTCCGAAAATCATGGTGGCGGTCTTCTCCGGCGGCCTTTCTTGGCGCC
>Ga0181532_10000766_pt1 | contig 32086 bp, 28 predicted proteins | sample PEATcosm2014_Bin_33_FD_119768 | JGI IMG/M metagenome (GOLD analysis project Ga0181532, IMG submission 119768) | Peatland microbial communities from MTU Mesocosm Facility, Houghton, MI, USA - PEATcosm2014_Bin11_30_metaG | ecosystem: Environmental > Terrestrial > Soil > Wetlands > Peat | place...
CGGAGCTACGCGACGCAGCCCTGCGCCTTCAACGCGGAGGAGTGGGATACTATCGCAGCTCGGACTTCGTGCACGTCGACGTTGGGCGTGTGCGCCACTGGTAACGGCTGCTTAACGCTCCAGCAAAGGACAGCAGTTAATATCGTGAACCGTCGGCGTCGAGTGATCGATGCGAGGGTAATTATGCAAAGTGCATTACTGCGCAGCATTTTGTGCATGGGCCAGATGGCCTGCCATTGGTCGCTTGATCTGTCATTAGAAAACGATCCACTTGTGCCGTTGCTGTCGAAGCAATCGCCGAGGTTTCCCGCTACTTCTCGCATTCTTCCGTTCCGGTATAGGTTTTGATGACGAGGCTCTTTTTCCACTCCTCGACTTCTTCGCGGGCCTCGTTTACCAATCTGGAGAACCGGCGAGCTAACTCCTTAATGCGATGCGACTGCCGTTTTTCAATGGCTTCGGTCGGAATCAGTTCTGTACCCACGCCGATCGCAGTAGCGCCGGCCAGGATGTAACTGCTTGCGGTCTGCTGATTGACGCCTCCGGCCGCGATCAGTGGAATCTGCGGCAGAGCTGTGTGCATTGACCTGATGTATTTTTCACCGCCGACAGGTGCGCAGGGGAATACTTTCACAAAGTCCCCGCCTGCGTTCCAGGCAGCCAGTATCTCCGTAGGCGTAATGGCTCCTGGCAGAATCGTCACGTTGGACTTCGCCCCGAAGTCCACGATCGCAGGATTGAACGATGGAGCTGTCAGGAAGTACGCTCCCGCGTCAATACATTTTCGGGCAGTCTCCAGATCCAACACGGTGCCTGCGCCCACTAAGATCTTCCCTTTGGACTGACGAAGGTGAGATATCAATTCGACTGCTCCGGGCACAGTCATTGTGATTTCGACGATCGGGATTCCGCCATGCGTAACCGCTTCCGCGGCAAAGTGCGCGTCCTCGCCGGACCAAACCCTGATAGCAGGTATTACAGCTATCTTCCTGATAAGAGCACAGACTTCCTCTTTTTTCATAAGTCGAGGCCTCTGTTTTGTATTCTAGCCATTGGGTTTGCGCCACCGCTCGATCCCTTAGACTGGCTCACTTACGTCGGCCTCCGGAAGTCGATCGTGGTCACGGGCAAACCACGTGTATAGCGTCGGCAGCAGGATGATACTGATGACCAGGTCGGCAAGGAGACCACCAACGATCACAATTGCAAATGGTCGCTGAGAATCAGAGCCGATACCGTGCGAGAGTGCTGCCGGCAACAAGCCTAGTGTTGCAACTAGCATCGTCATGGTAATTGGGCGAAGCCGCAGCACAGCCCCCTCTACCGCAGCATCCTCAATGTCGTAGCCACGAGTGCGAAGCTGGTTGATGTACTCCACCATAATGACGCCAATCTGCACGGACACTCCAAACAGTGCAAGAAATCCGACGCCAGACGAAACACTGAAATGCGTGCCCGACACCCAGAGCGCCAGGAGTCCGCCGATTGGAGCCATGGCGATGTTGGTAAGGATCAGGAGCGCCCATTTCACCGACCTGAACATGGTGTACAGAATGACGTAGATGACTAGAATCGTCAGCGGTAAGACAAACAATAAACGGCGCTGCGAACGCTTCGCGCTTTCATATTCACCTGACCAATCGATGGTGTAGCCGGGCGGAAGCTTGACCCCTGCGTCTACCTTCTTGATCGCCTCTTCCACAGTACTGCCCAGGTCTCGACCACGCACGCTGAACTTAACAGCCACGTAACGGGAGTTCGCCTCACGGTAGATCTCCGAGCCCCCGTCGGCGACGTTCGCCTGAGTCAACTGGGCAAGTGAGCCGCGTTCTCCGGTCGGTGCCAGCAAACGGACCTTCTCAATGGCATCCCTGGTGTCTCGATACGATGGCAGGTACCGCAAAACCAGATCGTAGCGTTGCTCACCTATAAGTACCTGCGTAAGGGCATTTCCGCCAACCGCAGTCTGAATGGCATCATTCACGTCAGAGACGTTGATTCCGTAACGCGCCGCTTGCGCGCGATCGACCGTGAAGTTCAGGTTTGGTTGGCCAAGAACTCGGAAAACTCCAAGGTCCTCCACCCCGCGAATGGGGCGCATTACGTTCGCAATCTCATCCGCTTTCTCCTCAAGCGTCTTTAGATCGTCACCGGAGACCTTTACCGCCAAGGCTCCCTTCACTCCACTCACCGCTTCTTCCAAGTTATCGGATATTGGCTGCGAGAAGCCCCAAAATACTCCCGGGATCCTTTCCAGCTCGCGATCCATCGCCGCAATAAGACGGTCTTTGTCCTGGTGGAAAACAGGGCGCCACTGCTCTTTGGGCAGGAGGTCAACAAAGAACTCCATGTCGAAGAAGCCAGTCGTGTCGGTGCCGTCATCAGGGCGTCCTATTTGATTAACGACCTGTGGAACCTCGGGAAACGAGGCGAGAATTTGACGCGCCTGTTCCGCGACACGAGCGCTCTCCGTAGGGCCTACACTCGAGCCCAGCGTCCCACGCACCCAGATTGCGCCTTCGTCCAGATGGGGCAGAAATTCAGACCCAATCGCCCCGCTGAAGGCTAAGAGCATCGCCAGCACAAGCGCGACAAGCGCCGCGCCGACGGTAAGAGCACGATGGTGAATGGCCCAGTGTAGGCCTTTCCGATAACGGTTGGTCAGGAACGTCATCACCGGGTTTTCCCATTGCTTTGCGCCTCTCCGAAACAGAAGGCTAGCCAGAGCAGGCGCAATCAACATGGAGAAGATGAGAGCCCCCAGCAAGGCGAACGCAACCGTCCAAGCCATCGGCTTGAACAACTTTCCTTCGACGCGCTGAAGCGTGAAGATGGGAAGGTACGCCGTGATGATGATGGCAATGGCATAAAAGACAGGGCGCTGGACCTCGTGGACAGCTTCGCGAATACGCTCCAGCAGCGGGCGCGGTTGCTCATCACGGCGGTTCAGATGACGGACGATGTTTTCCACCATCACCACCGCGCCGTCCACTACCATGCCGAAATCTAACGCCCCCAGGGAAAGCAGGTTGGCCGAGATGTGACGCAGGTCCAGGCAGATGGAAGCGAATAGCAGCGCGAAAGGGATCGTCAGCGAAACGATCAGTGCGCCGCGTACGTTGCCAAGAAATAAGAAGAGGATGATGACAACCAGAATCATCCCTTCAGCAAGGTTGTGGAGTACGGTGTGGGTTGTGTAATGAACGAGGTCATCGCGGTCGAGATAAGGAACGATTTTCACGCCCGGCGGGAGAATATGATCGTTCAGCCGGTTGACCGTGGCATGAAGGTTCTCCAGCATCGTGGCGGTATCGGCTCCCTTCCGGAGAAACACAATGCCCTCCACCACGTCGTTGTCATCCTCGACCACCCCATCCGTCCGATGAACCGCCTTTCCTATCTGACCGAGACGAATCTTCGGCCCTTGCCCGACCACGGCCACGTCTTTGATGCGAATCGGAGTGCCATTCTGTGTTTTGACGACAATCTGTTCGATGTCATGGACGTCTCTTACTAAACCAACGCCGCGCACATTGATTTGCTGGGTGCCCTCTTCAATAAAGCTGCCACCAACGTTCGCGTTGCCATTTGTGAGCTGTTGTTCCAACTGGGCCAAGCTCAGACCGTATGCGATAAGCTTCTCGGGGTCGACACGAACCTGATATTCGCGTGTCAGCCCGCCGAAGGAGGAATCGTCGACGACGTCGGCGACCGACCGGATGTATTTGCTGATCACCCAATCCTGAAGCGATTTCAGCTCCATCAGGTCGTAGTTCGGATTTGTGCTCTTGAGGGTGTACCAGTAGACCGAGCCGATGGGACTGAAGTCAGGACCAATACCTCCCGTGACACCCGGCGGCAGAGTGACTTGCTGCAAGCGCTCCAGTGCCTTTTGGCGGTCCCAATCATTGTCGGAACTGTCATCGAAGATGAGGTTGACCACAGACAATCCTGCAAGCGAAACGGAGCGCAGGTGCACCAGATGCGGGATTCCATTCATCTGGATTTCAATTGGAATGGTGACCTGTTGCTCGACTTCCTCGGCAGCCCTTCCCGGCCACTGCGTTATGATCTGCACCCAGGTATTGGCTACGTCGGGATATGCCTCGACAGGCAGGTTGTGGAAGGCAATGAGTCCCCATGCAAAGAGGAAGATAGCCATGCCCAAAACGACAAATCGATTGTTCAGGGCGAAATCGACAAGCGCGCGAATCATTGCTGCTCCACGGAGTTCTGGAAGGCCAGGGCATTCGCCACGACTTGCTGCCCCGGAGCGATGCCGGAAAGCACTTCCTGTATTCCACCGGGGAGTATGTCGCCCCCGACCACGGCAACGCGGCGAAATTGTCCGTTCTGTAGCGGGATGTATACCCAATCGCGATCATGCAAGTGCAGAATCGCGGTGGAGGGAACGGCTGCCCTTTTCTCTTTCTCTCGACCATGGAAGGTCGCGGTCACAAACATACCTGGACGCATAAGGCCGGAGTTGTGCACCTCGATGCGTACCTTGGCGGTTCGAAGGTTCGGATCCAGGATGGGACCGATGTTGCTGATGGTTCCGGTGAAGACCTGATCGGGGTATGCATTCAGGCGAATATCGGCCTTTTCGCCCAGGTGCACCATGCCGAGGTCATTCTCATAGACGTCGCACAAGATCCAGACGTCACTCAGATCGGAAATGGTGAAGGGATTGGGTGAGGCCAAACCTTGCACGCCCGCCGCATTCGTGACCTGCTGATCGGTGATCACGCCCGAGATGGGGGCGCGAATGTCCACAATGGCGCTGGGACGATCAAGGCTTGTGTTGCCGAGCACGCGCAGCTTCTCCGCAGTGTTTTCTACGTCAACCTTGGCCTTGTCTTCTGTATCTTGCGCGACCTGCAGGTCGTTCAGGGAAATCGCACCCCGGTCGTACAGCTGTTTGGAGCGCTCTAGTTGAGTACGGGCTAATTGCTCATCAGCTACGGCTTTGCGGTAATCAGAGAAGGCGCCGGAAATGTCCGAGCTTTGTACGCGCAGCAGCACTTGCCCTTTCTTGACGGTATCGCCGAGGCGGGCGTCGATTTGTACAATGCGTCCAGTAGCGAGAGAAATAACCGGAACGTTTCTGGAAATGTCGGGTGCAACCACACCCGTAACGTTCAACTGTGAGGTTGCAGAGTGTTCCGTTGCCTGCGCCAGCTGGAAGCGCTCCGGATGCTCCACCTGAAACACGCTGCGATCTGCTACGCTTTCAACTTTGAGCGGCGGCGGAGCCTCCGCCTGGGGATCGCTCGTCTTGCCGCATCCTACTTCAAGCAAGCCCAGCACCAAAGTCAGAGCGAGCAATGCCAATCCTCTGCGGTTCATTGGATGACCTCACGTCCCACGGCAAGATTCAGTTGATTCGCTGCTTCCAGATACGACCCAATCAGGTTCAAGTAGTTGAGCTGCACGCTGCGGTAGCCTGCTTGAGCATCCAGAAAATCCAACAGAGATGCGGCTCCCCGGTCATACGAAAAGGCGATGGTGTCTCGAACCCTGGCTGCCTGTTTCAGGTAGCGATCCTTGTAAGGTTGAAGCAGCACCACCGTGCCACCGACCGTGGCATAGGCGGAGTCCACATCGCTGAAAACCTGTGCCCGTGTCGCCTCCAGTAGCTTGCCGTTGCGGTCGACGTCCAGTTGTGTCCGGAGCTTCTCGCCCTGGTTGCGATCGAAGATGCGCAGCGGAAAATTTACGCTGAACCCAAAATATTGATCGATCGGCGGATTGCGTCCGAAGTCGAAGCCAAAAGTTGGATCGGTTGATCCGTTGGCAAGAGCAAGACGATGGTTGGTGTTCGCCAAGTCGATAGATTGTAGCGCGGCTTTCAAGTCGGGCCGTGCGTCGAGGGCGGTCTGACGAACGTCCTCGAGAATCGGAAGTTGCGACGAGAAATCGAAGGGACCTGTGACATCAAACTGCTCCACCGGGGTCCGCTCGTTCAAGAGTGCCAGCAGTTGAATCTTCGCAGTGCGCACTGCCACCTCCGCCGTTTGCAGGTCGGACTCGTACTGCACACGCTGCAACTCAAGGCGGTCCAAATCCACCTGGGCGATGGCGCCGAGCTTGTAACGATCGCGATTCACATCGAGCACGTGGTCGTAATACGCAAGATTTTCTTTCGCCAGGTCGAGAACGGCCTTCTCCTGTAGCGTCTGCACGAAGGCCATACGTAAGTCGAAGATGAGTGTCCGCTCCAGATCGGATTGTTCTGACACGGCCACCTTGGTTGTCTGCTGCGCGCTCTCCAGGCGCAGCTCGCGTTTGTGCCGGCGTTCGTGCAGGTAACTGATGGATGCCACCGGCTCGAAGTAAGCAAACGTGCCGTGCGGCGGCCCGCCATTGAAAGGATTAATCTGATCAGCCAGCAATCCCGCAGTCGGATTGGGACGAAGATAAGCCGTAACCTCTTGAGCCTTGGACTCGTTGACGCCAAGTTGTCCCGCTTGCAAAGTCGGATTCGCTGCCTCGAACTTGGTTCGAACCTCCTGCCAGGTCAGCGCGTTTTGGGCGCACGCGCTCTTCAGCAGAGCTGTGGCCAGGAACAGTAGAAAACATAAGCGTGTCGGCGCCCGGTACATCAATCCTCCTTCTCTTCATTGCGATGGCTCTGGGCCCGGACAACTTGAACATGTCCCGTGCAAAGAAACGGCATTTCCTGTCAAGGTGCTAAAGACGGCTGCAACCGTTTCCCAGTCACAATATTCTTGCCGTGTATCTTGATTTCGATTGCATTAAACACACGGAATATGAACAGACTGTTAACGCAAGAAGTTAGTCGGTAAGCAGGAACGAGCTGATCGGGACACCTTACCGCCCTTTCTACACCGGAGTGCCGCCGAGGCTATTCGGAGCTCTATTCCAAATTCTGGCTCCATACGTCCTTCGTTAGTTGATCCTGACGGAAGCGATTGCATTCCCCGCCCAAATTCTTATATCATACCCCCCTATGGTACTGGCAAGAGGAGAAACCGAAAGTGCAGAAAAAAATGAAGGACACGATTCCCGAAATTGCCAAAGAGAAACAGAAGCTTTTATTTCGCATCAAGCGAATACGCGGACAATTTGCGGCCGTCGAGCGCGCCCTGACCTCGGGCGATGAATGCGCCGACATCCTGATGCTGTTGGCCGCCATTCGTGGTGGCGTCAATGGCCTGATGGCGGAAATTCTTGAGGATCACATCCGCCTGCACATGATGACTCCGGACCAAGAGATGGACTCACCCGAGGAATTGGGCGAAGACCTGATCGGCTTGGTGCGCGCTTATCTGAAGTAGCCGCCAGATAGGGACAGCCTAAGCATTTGCCTGAGCCTGCTGGTCGCCGCGGGATGCACAGATGATTGCCAACGTGCGTGAATCTGTTTGGTGATAAACGATGAGCATTACTACGATCCACTTCACTCTGCGACTCTTCACGGCCTTACTTCTTGGGGCGGCTGTCGGTTTAGAGCTGCAGTGGCGACAGCGAATGGCTGGCACTCGCACCAATGCCCTGGTCGCGGCAGGAGCGTCAGCATTCGTGATGGCCGGTTCACTGCTGGTTGACGATCCATCTGCGACTGGCCGGGTGGCCTCTTATGTTGTCTCTGGAGTTGGCTTCCCGCTCCGGATTTCCCGACAAGTCATTAATTAGCGGCTCCGGAATAAAAGGGCAGAGTGCTAAACTGCACACATTTGTTGAGGCCCCGCAACCATGATCACAATCTCCAAAGAAGACTATCTCAAGGCCATCGCTGAGGCGGAGGCTGAGGGTCAGACGGTAATTCCCGCCACGCTGGCGCATTGGCTTTCCGTAACGAGACCGGCCGTAACCTTTGCTCTCAAGCGCTTGACCAAGGACGGCCTCGCGTCAATCAAGGGCGACGGACACATTTCTCTCACCGCGCAGGGGAGAGAGATCGCCGAACGGACAATTGTTCGCCACCACCTGATCGAGCGCATGTTGTCGGAGATTTTCGGCATGCCTTGGTACGAAATCCATGACGAGGCTGAACGGTTGGAACACGCGGTGTCGCCGGCATTCGAGAAGAAACTGATCGAGAAACTGGGGCACAAGGACACCTGTCCCCACGGAAACGGGCTGGTGTTGCGCAGTCCTGCGGAACGCCGCAAGCGAGGATTACGCCTGCTCAGTGAGTCGGAGCCCGGTTCGAAATATGTAGTGATGAGCGTCTACGAGCGCGATCGCAGGCTTCTGGAGTTCTTCGAGGAGGAGGGGATCCGGCCCGGGGTCCGGCTGGCGGTGCAAGCGCGGAATTACGATGGCACGGTTTCCTTGTCGGTGGAGAAACGACAGATTCGCCTGGGCACATCGGCGGCCGAGAAGGTCTGGGTATCTAAAGCATAATATTTACATTGATATTTACCATCATTAATATTTCATAGTGTATGCTTCTTACCATCATCGGCCGAGCCTCCTGCCGTGGCTCCGCTTGAAGATGGGGGATACACCGTGAAGACAAGGGCTGGGCGGCTTTTGCGTCGCCAGCTTGGACTAAGTCTGTTGGCCGCCGCCGTCGGTTTACTGCTTCCGGCGGAATTGCTGGCGCAGGGAGAAACCACCAGCGCTATTCTCGGACAGGTTACGGACTCAACGAACGCCGCCGTTCCAGGCGCCACCGTGACCGTTGTCAACCATGAGACCGGGCTGCAACGCGGCGCGAAGACAGACGATACCGGACATTTCAACTTTCCGCAGCTTAAGCCCGGTACCTACACGGTCAAGGTGGAGGCGCAGGGCTTCGAATCCCAGCAAGCCGATAACGTCTCCTCGGGGCTGGGGCAGAAGCAGACCGTCAACCTCACACTCCGAGTGGCGCAATCGAAGCAAACGGTAAACGTCAATGCGGAAGCGCCGATTATCAACACCAGCGACCCAAACACATCCACCACTTTGACCGCGCCGGCGTTGGAAAACCTGCCGAACCCCGGCGGAGATATGACCTATCCGTTGCAGTTTACGCCGGGAGCCCTGATCAATACGGCGGGCAGCGGGAATGATTTTGTCGGTAGTAGCAACGGCTACGGCAACGTGGAGTTCAATGGGCTGCCTGCCCTCTCGAATGGATACATCGTGGATGGACTGGAGACCAACGACCCGCTGACGAATCTCAACAGTGGTCTCTCGACCAATCTGGTGCTCGGCCTCAATTCGATCTCGGAAGTTACCGTGAATACGCTCTCGTATTCGGTCGATCAGGGCCGATATGGCGCATCCCAGACCAACTACATTACCAAGTCCGGCACCAACCAGTTTCACGGCAATTTATACGAACTGTGGAACGGCGCGGCCCTGAATGCAGCCGACTATTTCACCAATGCCACACCGGGAAATCACAAACCGGGCTCCACTGTAAACCACTTTGGGGGCAGTCTGGGCGGACCAATCATTCACAACAAGCTGTTCTTCTTTTTCGATAGTGAGTGGGTGCGGATCGCATTGCCTATCTATACGACTGTGACCGTTCCCACACCCGCGTTCCAGCAATATGTGCTGCAGCAACTGCCGATAGGTGGAACCGATGCCGTTACCGGATCGCACTATGCACCTGCTCCGCAAGAGGTGCCCTTCTACCAGAAGATGTTCTCCCTCTACGGGAACACTAGTGGAACGCCCCTCACCGTGCTGGGCTGTCCTTTCAATTCGAACGGGTCTCCAGCTTCGGGTAGCCTTCCCGACGGCAACGGCTGCGCCAATCGGAGAGGGGTTTCGCACTCCAGTGACGATCACGAGCAGGTACAGACGGCGCGCATCGACTACAACATCGGTCCCAACGACACCACCTGGTTTCGTTTTCAGGCGGACACCGGCCTGCAAGCTGCTTACACCGACCCAATCAACCCTCTATTCAATGCCTTTTCCCCGCAGCCGCTCTATTCGTTCGCGGCGGGATACACACACGTGTTCTCCCAGAACCTGGTGAATTACTTCAATCCGGCGTTCTCCTGGTACGAGAGCCTGTTCGGGCCGAGCGACCTTCAGCAGACGCTTGCTGCATTCCCGATCGTGCTCCAAGGCAGCGGTGCGAACGCACCGTTCACCACCATTGGAGGACTCGACAATACCTGGGTGCAAGGAAGACGCGCTTCCCGTTTCTTTATTAACGACAATCTCGCGTGGAGCCACGGCGCTCATGAGCTGAGGTTTGGTACCAACACCCGAATCTTTCGCTTGAATGATTTCGACTTCGGCGAAGGTACGGTCCCAACGGTCACCTACACGACGCTGCCGCAATTCATCTATGGCGTGGCGTCGACGGCCTCGAAGACATTCCCAACATCGCCGAACGAGCCCTTCAACTTTCTCAATCTCGATTTCTATGCCCAGGATACGTGGAGGGTCACGCAAACGGTGACTTGGACATTCGGGCTGCGCGATACCTACAATTCGAACCCGCTGAATCCGCATGACCAGATTGCCCGTCTCGACGGCTCGTTCTATTCCATCTCACACGATGTCAACCAGCCGCTGAGCGACGTGATTCAAACTGGTCTCGGGAATGTCTTCGCATCCACGCCATTAGCAATTCTGCAACCCAGGACCGGCATCGCGTGGCAGCTCGAACCGAATACGGTCCTTCGGGCCGGCTTCGGTCTGTTCAGCGACCTCTTGCCGGGAAGCGTTGCTGACCTGGTGGGAGTGAATCCGCCTTACGTGCAAACATTTCAGGGCGGTCTGCTTGGAACTGTGGGTGGCACGGCAATCGCACCAGGAGTGCCAAACAGCGCAGTCGATGCAACTATTGCGGCGAATCAGACATTCACTGCCGGCTTCCCGCAAGGCGAGCTTTCCTGCGCATCTCCGCTGGCAAATCGGGCGAACTGTCTTCCACCCGTCGCCATCACGGCCGTCCCTGATGGCATGCTCCACGCGCCCTATTTCATGCAGTGGAGTTTAGGCATCGAACATCAATTTGGGAACACGGGCAGCGTCCAAGCGCAGTATGTGGGGACTCGCGCCGTGGATCAACCCTATCTCACCCAGGTCAATGGATACCAAACGATTTGCCAGGGATGCTTTGCTCCGTTCCCCTACATGCAGCCAATCGATCCGCGATTCGGTGCGGTAACCCAGCTTTCGACCGGTGCCAACAGCAACTACAATGGCCTTCAACTCACTGCCAAGAAACGCTTGGGACACGGCCTGCAAGGGCAGGTCAATTACGCCTGGAGCCATTGCCTCGACGAGGTTTCAAACGGAGGGTTTCTGCAGTTCTCCTCAGCCGGAATTCTGTCTCCTTTGCCGGGAGAGCTCAGCCGCAATTACGCTTCCTGCGATTACGACGTCAGACACAACCTGACTGGGCAATACGTGTATGAACTGCCGATCAAAGTGAAAAACGAGTCCCTTGGCTATGCACTGAATGGTTGGCAGGTTTCAGGCACCGTATTCTGGCACAGTGGACTCCCGTTCTCAGTGCTGAGCACGCCCTACTCGGCGAATGGGAACGGCATCGTGCAGGGCAGCGGGCCAGAATATGCAAGCCTTGTGCCCGGGGCAGATCCCTACTGTCGCAATTGCAACATTCCAGGCGTGACTCAACCTGGAACGATTCAATGGCTGAATCCAAATGCATTTGTGTCCGCGGTTGATCCGGCGACTGGAGCTTGCTACGGCGGGAACACTCCTCAGAACTGTCAATTCGGAAATCTCGGCCGCAACGCGTTACGCGGTCCCGACTTCTTCTGGAGTGACCTCTACCTCACCAAGTTGTTTCCTCTGAGCGAACGGGTGAAACTTCGATTCGACGCGCAATTCTTCAACGTCTTCAACCATCCCAACTTCGCTCTCCCAAGTATGGTGCTGGCCGGCATTCCGGGAAAGCCTTCTACACAAACGGGCTTCGGAGCGCTAACCTACACCACTTCTCCTCCCACCGGATTGCTGGGAGTCGGATTGGGTGGCGACAGCAGTCCCCGCATGATCGCGTTTCAGGCACGCCTTGAGTTCTGAGGTTGCGGCGGACTGCCGCACCGAACTCAGCTGTCGAGAATAGGGGCAAACGTCTTCGCATGTTCACGGTCCACCCTTTGTCCGTAGCATCCACATCATTAGTACAATTCCGGAAATCAGAAGAGCAACGGCGCCTAGAAACGTTCTTGTATGTGTATGGGACTGGTGCCAGAGCGCGAATCCTCGGCGAAGCTCGACGGCCAGCAGAAGGAGTAGACATACGGTCGCAGCTGCGCGTAGTGCCCGATGACCGTTCCTCTTGAATGAGTGCCAGGGCCAAGCTAAGCGCGGCCGCAATCTGCTGGAAGTTCTAATCATTTTTGCTTACCTCGCGAGTTCCAGAAATGCCGCTCGATCGACCGTCTGTAAATGGTATACTACCCCCTAGTATGTCTCATGTCGCCAACGATCAAAAGCTGCTAAGTCGCATTCGACGAATTAAGGGGCAGATCCAAAGCCTGGAACACGCTGTGTTAGAAGGCGAGGACTGCTACAAGGTGCTGCAGCAAACCGCCGCTGCCCGCGGAGCACTGAATGGCCTTATGACAGAGTTGATTGAGGGCCACCTTCGTTCGCACACCCTCCAAGCCAAGTCTTCGAAGACCTACGTTGATCGCGAGATTAAGGAAGTGATGACCGTTATACGCAGCTATCTCGGATAACGGCAACGGCGAGAGGCTAATCCATGAGTACGTCTGCAGAACACGAGCCGATCGAGAGTGCAACCTGTGCAGCATCCTGCGTCGAACCCGAGCACGAAGGTCATGGCGTCATCGAACGAGCCGACATCTTGCGAATCGCATTGATCATCGTTGTAGCTGGCATTGTCTGGTTCGTTCCTCAGTTCAAATGGCTGGGTGTTGCTGGAGTGCTGGTCGGAGGTTTTCCCATCTTCGCCGAAGCGTTCGAGAACCTGCGCGAGCGGCGAATGACCATGGAACGTTCCATGACATTGGCACTGCTGGCGGCGCTGGTCATTCGAGAATTCTTCACGGCATTGATCATCACGCTGTTCGTTCTTGTGGCCGAAATACTCGAAGGACTCACGGTAAGTCGCGGACGCCAGGCCATCGCCGACCTGGTACAGTACCTGCCCTCGATGGCCGTGGTGTGGCTTAACGGTGAGTTCGTCGAATGCCCGATCCTGGCGGTCAGTAGCGGGGACCGGGTGCTGATACGACCGGGCTCCCGAATCCCTGTCGATGGCAAGGTAGTGGCAGGAACTTCGACGGTTGAGGAAGCCGCGATTACGGGAGAGCCGCTACCACAAGAAAAATCACAAGGTAGCTCAGTTTACGCCGGAACCATGAACCAGATGGGAGCGCTTAAGGTAAGTGTCGAACGAGTCGGAAGAGAGACTACGTTTGGACGCATTGTAGAGGCGGTCGAGAAGGCAGAACGCAGTCGGGCTCCCATCCAGAAGACTGCCGACCGCCTGGCCGGTTACCTTGTCTACTTCGCGCTGGGAGCAGCGCTGCTTACCTTCTTGCTCACGCACAATGCCCGGTCCACGATTTCAGTGATCATAGTCGCCGGTGCCTGTGGAATTGCCGCCGGTACACCGCTGGCAATTCTTGGCGCCCTCGGTCGTGCCGCGCGTCAGGGAGCGATCATAAAGGGCGGCCTTTATCTGGAGCTGCTGTCGCGCATCGATACTGTGCTATTGGACAAAACAGGCACGTTCACCTTAGGCGTTCCCAGTGTTCGGCAGGTAATCCCGGCTCCAGGACGCTCGGCGAGTGAAGTATTGCAACTGGCGGCTTCCGTGGAACACTTGTCAGAACATCCACTGGCTGCCGCCGCCTTGGCCGCCGCAAAGGAGCAGAATCTCCAACTGCTGGAAGGCACGGGTTTTCAATACATCGTTGGCCGCGGAGTATCGGCATTAATCGATGCCAAGAGCATATTGGTTGGCAGCGCCGCGTTTCTTACGGATAGGGGCATATCCATACCCACAGTGAAGACCACAGGAGGAACCTCGCTGTTTGTCGCTCAGGACGGCCGGTTCCTGGGAGCCCTAGCCGTCGCCGATGCACTTCGCCCTGAAGCAGTTCAAGCAGTAGGAGCCTTGCGAGGCATGAAACTATGGGTGGAGTTGCTCACGGGAGATACCCAGCAGGCCGCGATGGAACTTGGGAAAGAAGCGCCTTTTGATCGCGTATCCGGGCAGATGTTGCCCGAAGATAAACTTCGCCGCGTTGACGCGTTGATTGCAGAGAGGAGAACCGTCGCTATGATCGGCGATGGAATCAATGACGCCCCCGCTTTGGCTCGTGCACACGTGGGCGTCGCCATGGGGAGTGGCACTGCAGTAGCGCGTGAGAGCGCTGACGTGGTTTTGATTGGCAATGACCTCAGCAAGTTCGTAGAAACGGTGCGGATAGCAAGGAAGTGCCGGACCATCATCTACCAGAACTTCTATGGAACGCTCGCCGTTGACATGGCCGGCATCGCACTCGCTAGCCTCGGGTTTCTCAACCCTCTACTGGCTGCATTCATCCACGTAACTTCTGAGCTGGCTTTTATCCTCAACTCCACCCGACTGCTTACGCGTGCCCAGGCACGACCGCTGAAGGAGATCAACCCAGGGCGCACTCTCGTCATTCGGGAACGCGCAGCCTGAAAATGCTCTGACAGTGAGGGCCGTGCCCGTATGGAGAGGGCAATTGCAATGGGGTATCGTCAATTGCGTTCAAAGCCACACCGAGCGCTAGCGAAACTACTGGATCGGAGGAGGCATTTGCGAGGAGGTGTCCTCGACTCCTCCAGACGCCTGGCAAGAAGTCCATACGCCGAATGCATTCGAAGAGAATGACAATGAGGTTCTTGATAGCCTCTGTTGTGTTTCTCTTACTGATGGCTGGGGCCGATAATCGGCATCCTCCTCCGGGTTGGCGGTAGTAACTGGGAACAAAGGGTCGGCAATCGCTGTTGACATCAACTGCGACCAAACAGGTTCGGAACGACGGGCAGAAGGGGTGGCACAGCTTTACATATATCAAATTTTGCTGTCATAATGGCGAGCACTCATGAGGGTCGCAGGGAACGTGCGAGGCTGGATTTTGTTGCTGCTCGCCATGCACATGACGGTGCACCCGTTGCTGCACGGGTTCGCGATCTCCACCGCCAGGCAGTCGGCAACCTTAGTTTCCGGTCCTGTAAGCCGCAATTCGGATATCGCCAATTCTGTCGACAACTGCGATCTTTGCCGAGTGGGTCAAAGCATTACCACCGCGCCGGAGCCTGCAAGGATAGACTTGTTGAATCCTCACTGGATACCCGTGAGGGTTCAAGCGGTCTCCTACGCGTCCCTTCAAGTTAGACCTCGTCTCCCGTCCCGCGCGCCTCCCAGTCTCTAGTCCAATCGCCAAATGAGGAACTATCGTCACGCGGCTGTGACGCGTTCATCCATGAAAGAAGCATTCCCTGCTCTCTCTTGCTTGACCGCAATTCAGGAGTCACGGAGAGAGAGCCAGCGAGATTGGAGAAGAGATGATTTCGAAGCGAGAGAAAATCGGAGCGGATGTCCGTCACAAATTATTTGCTGCAGTTTGGGTAGCGATTTTCTGTTTAGCATTTTACGCAATCCATGCCAGCGCGCAGACAACGGGAAGCTCATCCCTGAACGGTGTCGTTGCGGATCCCTCTGGGGCCGTCGTTCCTGGCGCAACCGTCGAAATCCACAACCCGGTAAGTCAATATACGCGCTCGACAACTACTGACGACGCCGGAAAGTTCTCTTTCCCAAATGTGCCGATTAACCCATACCACATGACGGTTAACATTACGGGCTTTGCACCCTATGTGCAGGACGTCGACGTTAAATCGGCCGTCCCGCTGAACCTGAAGATAACGCTGAAGGTCTCGGCAACCGCGGAAAACGTCACGGTGCAAGCTGAGGCTGGCGACCTGCTGGAGAACGATCCGACCTTCCATACGGACATCGATCGACAACTATTCTCTAAGCTGCCGTTGGAAAGCACATCATCGGAGCTTAGCTCGCTGGTTACTTTGTCATCGCCGGGTGTTGCTGCCGATTCTAACGGCCTCATGCACGGACTGGGCGATCATGCCGAGAATTCGTTTTCTCTGGATGGACAGCCCATCACCGACCAGCAGAGCAAAGTGTTCTCCAACCAGATTCCGCTCGACGCCGTGCAATCGATGACGGTCATCGGCGGGGCACCGTCGGCTGAGTACGGAGACAAGACGAGCCTGATCGTCGCCATAACTACACGTTCCGGGCTCGGCGCAACCACCCCGCATGGAGACGTGACCGCGTCTTACGGCGCCTTCGGCACGTCGAATGAGGACGCCGACTTCTCCTATGGCGGCAAAAACTGGGGGAACTTCATCGCAGGCAATGTCCTGGATACAGGTCGCTTCCTCGATGGTCCGGAATACCAGGTGTTTCACGACCACGGCAACGAAGAGAACGTGTTCGACCGGGTCGACTACGTACTTTCGACTGCTGACACTTTTCACCTGAATTTCCAATTTACCCGCTCCTGGTTTCAGACTCCGAATTCTTACGACCAGGAGTTCCATGACATCAACGGTATCCCCGCACTGAACCCGCTGACCGGCGTGCAACTAGGCCCGACCGATCAGCGTAACAAAATTCTGACGCTCGACATAGCGCCTACCTGGACCCACACCATCAGCAACAATGCTGTCTTCAATCTCACCGGCTACGTGCGGCGAGACGCCTTCAACTACTACCCCAGCAATGACCCTTTCAACGACCTTGGCGCACCTGACATCCAGAGGCAAACCGTCGCCCAGCAACGCACGCTTCTCAATGGCGGCGCGATTGCAAGCATCAGCTACACCAAGGGCATAAACAACTGGAAGGCCGGCATTATGTATGAGCAGACCTTCCTGAACGAGAATGACCAAGTCGGGATTATCGACCCTACCTACAATGCACCCTGCTTGAACAGCAGCGGCTTCCCGGTCAACGGTTTTACCAATCCCTCGCAGTGCGCCGGGGCGGGATATTCGCCAAATATCGCTTCCAACCCGCTGGCGCCCAACTCTGCGTATATTCCCTTGTTCAACCCCATCCTGTTGCCTTATGACTTGACACGTGGGGGAACTGTGTACCCATTCGTCGGTCATACTGATGTCAAAGAACTCGCAATGTACTTGATAGACAACATTAACGTGCGCAACTGGAACTTCAACCTGGGGATTCGCGGCGATTTCTACAACGGTCTGGCCACCGCAAACCAGGCAGAGCCGCGCGTGGGAATCTCCTACAACATTGCGAAGACCAACACCGTCCTCCGCGTCTCCTATGCTCGCTCGCTGGAGACCCCTTTCAACGAGAATCTGGTGCTCTCCAGCCTGGGGTGCGGCAACCCCGTCCTGAATCCTCTATTGGTTTGCACGTCAACTAACTTGACGCGATTGGTTCCCGGCTATCGCAACGAATTCCATGCCGGCCTGCAGCAGGCCATTGGGAAATTTCTGGTCATTGATGGCGAATACATCTGGAAGTACACGCATAACGCTTACGACTTCAGCGTGCTGGGCGACACACCGATTACCTTCCCCATCGAGTGGCATAACTCGAAAATTCCGGGATTTGCCATTCGCGCCAGCGTGCCGGTCTATCACGGCTTCAGCGCGCTGGTGGTCATGTCCAGCGTCGCGGCCCGGTTCTTTGAACCACAGGTCGCTGGAGCAGGAGCCGCTCCCTTGGCGCCCAGCGGAGTCTTCCGCATCGACCATGACGAGTCGTTCAACCAAACCTCGCATTTGCAATATCAGACTCCCTGGAAGCGCATAGCGCCATGGATTGGCTTCAACTGGCGTTTTGACAGCGGACTAGTAGCTGGCAACGTGCCCTGTTACGGAATCGGCGCAGGCAACGATTGCCCACAATCGACAATGCTTAATGGGATGCCCGCCATCGAAATGACCGACGTTTTGGGAATCCCGCTGACCGCGGATCAGGAATTTCAGGCTGGATTCACTTGCAATGGTGTGCACGCCACGCCGACAACTCCGTTGCCTTTTATCTGTCCGGCTTCGGAATTCGGTGGCACCCTCACCCGGGTTCCATTGCCAGGAACGGAAAACGACGACAAGAATCCGCCACGTATCGCGCACCGCAATCTTTTTGATGTTGCGGTTGGCGATGACAATCTCTTCAAGGGGGATAAATACAGATGGAGCGCTCAACTCACCGTCATTAACCTTGCGAACAATTACGCGCTCTACAACTTTCTATCGACCTTCAGCGGTACTCACTATGTCACGCCGAGAACCGTCGCAGGCCAGATCGGATTTCACTTCTAGGGTTTGAATCGAAGCCCGAAATTGACCCGTGATCGGAGCTGTTCAAGCGCTTCACGGTATGGAGGTTTGTCATCACGAAAAGTGCTGCAGTCGCCCGAGATGTTAGGTGGGATGCGATTGGTGTCGGCGCATCGACGCTATGCCTGACTCCGGTAGTCTTGTCGTTTGCGCCGGCGCTCTCGCAATTCCTGCCGGGTCACGCGCAAGTACATCGAGTTCTTATCGTGCTGGTGGTATTGATTGGGTTGCTGGCATTCGTCTCCGGCTACAGAAAACACCGTAAAGCTGTGGTGTTTCTACCGATGGCAGCGGCGTGTGGGCCATCGCGCTGGGCGCGTTTGGCGGTTCGGTTATGAGCGGCCTCGCGGAAAAGTGCATCACGGTCTTGTAGCGCGCATCCACCTGACGCCAAATCAGCTCTTGGCCGACGAGCACGATAGGATGCCTGTGATCCTGCCAGTGATTTTGAAGACCGTGCCATAGTTGTACGCCCCCCGTAGCCGGTTGTCCCGGCATCACACGCATCACTGGCCCTTCGTGGGCCGTCGGAGCCGCCTAAGGAGAAGACGGGCACGAGGAGAGGCGATTGATGTATGGTGTTCGGCGTCTGGTATGCCAAAATAGAAATCCTGGCTCGAAGGAACTCCTGTTCGAGCTCCAAGGCACAATTCCCATCAAGGACTCCGATGACTCAGCGTCAGACTAGCCTGGCACAGGTGGACTCGTCAGCAGCGGTGGTTAAAATCGACCAGGTCCCAGAGAGTAGCCCGATCATCCGGTGGATGGCCGTAATATTTTTCTTCTCGGGATTTTCGTCACTGCTCTATGAAGTCGTGTGGATGCGCCGCTTTTCGCTGTTCTTTGGCAGCGATGTGTATTCGGCGGCGCTGACCTTGGCCGCTTTTATGGGCGGACTCACCATCGGCAGCCTGCTCGCGGCTCGTTATGTCGATCGCCTCCGGAACACATTAATTCTTTACGGGGCCATAGAGATCGCAATCGGGATTTACGCGCTATGCTTTCCCACTTTTTTAGGACTGTTTTCCAATCAGCTCCGCTATGTCTATCAGACGTTTTTCGAGCTTGCACCCTGGCGGTATAACGGGTTCCGCATCCTCGTGGCTTCGGTGATTCTCTTGATTCCCACCACGATGATGGGCGCGACCCTACCTCTGGTCGTCAAGCGATTTGCTGAAAACCGAAAGGTGGGCCAGTCCAGCGGCCTTTTTTACTCGATCAACACCTTGGGCGCAATAGCGGGGGTGTTGTGCGTGGGTTTTGTCCTCATGCCTACGTTGGGAGTAACCAGGAGCACATGGGTCGGCGTCGCCCTCAACGTCCTCATCGGCGCGACCGCAATCGGGTTGGGAATCGCCGGTCGCGGCAAGCCCGAGCGCGCTACCCCTGACGACGTGGACGCCTCCACCGTTGAGTTCGCGGCCGAACCGGGTTTTGACCCAAGGCACGGGCGGGAATGTCTGGCCGCCATCGCATTATCAGGTTTGGCGGCGCTGGCACTGGAAGTAATCTGGATGCGCGTGCTGGTGCAGTCGTTCAGCAGCGCGGTCTACTCCTTCTCGACCATGCTGGCGTGTTTCCTCTTTGGCATTTTTTACGGCAGCAAGAAGTTTGCAGGATTTATTGATAAGCGGCCCGAACCCCAACGGCTCTTTGGCTCTTTGGAATTGACGATCGGGGTTACTGTGGCGCTGCTCGCCATTCTCACCTACTTCGTACCCACCGCATACAACGGGACGATCCGAGTACTCCTGGAATATTTTCCTGGCCGGTTTGGCGTGGCATGCACCGTAGCCATGATTCTTGTTTCCCTGGCCCTGGTCGGCGTTCCTACAATTCTTCTCGGGGCGACCTTTCCGGTCGCGGTGAAAATCTGCACGCGCAATGTGCAGGCGGCCGGTCAGGGCACCGCACGAGTCTATGCCGCTAACACGGCGGGCGCCGTTACCGGCGCGTTGTTGGGCGGACTCGTGTTGATTCCCTCCTTCGGTACGCGCGTGAGCCTGTTGATCACGGCGGCCATTTTTGTAGCTACCGGAGCGTTTCTCATTTACCGGGCCGACAGCGGCCGATGGAAAAACCTGAACCAGCCACAGCCTGCTCTGCTTCTAAGCCTGTTCATCATTTTCGTGATCATTGCCGGCTTGCTGCCCCAGCAGATTGTGCTCAACGGCGGCACGGAACGCTGGAGCAAGGGGCTTCGGACGATCTATCACGGCGAGGGGACTGCCCACACCGTCGACATCCTACGGGCGCCGGACAATACTACGGTCATGAGTATCGGCGGCGATGTGGAAGCGACCACCTCCTACGGGAATCGGCGGCACTTCATCCTGAAGGCCGAATTGCCCCTGTTACTGCAAGAGCATCCGCGAGACGTCGCGGTCATCGGCCTGGGCTTGGGTATCACCTTGTCGGCCACCGCTCGCTATCCCGGCCTTGAGCAGGTCCAAGTCATCGAATTGAGCCCGGAAATGCCAAAGGCACAGGCCCATATCGAGGATGTAACCGGAGGAGTTCTGCACAATCCTAAGGTACGGGTGCGAATCGACGATGGCCGAAATTTTCTCGCCATGACGGACCGGTCATTCGACATGATCACCGCCGATCCGATCCATCCGCGCAACTCGGGTGTCGGTTACCTGTACACGCGGGAATACTACGAAGCCATCAAGCGCCGCCTGCGGCCGGGCGGGATCGTGTGCCAATGGATGCCGATGCATATGATGTCGAAACAATCCTTCGACGTCATGTTTCGCACCTTTGCCACGGTATTCCCCAATGCCTCTTTCTGGTATGTGCCCGGCGTCGGCCTTTTTGTCGCAACCCAGGGCCCCTTCTCGATTGACTACCAGGCTCTAGCAAAACGGCTCGAAGATCCAGCAGTGACGGCCGACTTGGCATCTATCGGTATCTCCGGAACGGATGATTTTCTCAGCTATATGCTCATGGGGCCTGAGGAGATCTCCGCCTATCTGGCGGCAAACCCATCGAATGTCATCAATACGGACGACAATGCTTACCTGGAGTATCACATTCCGTTTGAGCTCCTCTCGTCGAGCCGTACTGTCGTGGCCGGGCTGGTGCCCTATGCTGGTCTGGATCTTAGAATCATTCGAAATCTCCCGGAGGGCGACAAACAGCGCCTGTTGGCACATTGGTCGAATAGGAGGAATCAGATTGTTGCAGAGTTGCAGAAATAATCTCCCGTTAAACCAGCGCTCATCGCCTCGACCACCGGCCCGCTTGATTGGGTGTAGCCGCCACGGGATATTGGCGACACCGAATTAGCGCCTCTCCAACCGCCACAACCGACATTTCCTTCCTAACCGCACCGGAGTGCTTTATGATGTTGCGGCGCTTATGCAGTCCGCACCTGGATACCAACCGGCCAAAGGCCCGCAACCGCTGGACGTAAAGGCGGACCACGCCTCTGAACGTCCCCAAGCGGAACCCGGTGACAACGTCAAGCCTCGCCGCTCGTCACTGTTCCGCCGTGCAGCCGCTCTGGTGCTGTACAACGTCGTTGCCGTGCTCTTCCTGCTGCTGGTGGTCGAAGGAGCAGCCAGCGTTTACTACACCTTCCGCGCGTCTTTCGCCACGCCGCCGGTCGCGGAAAGCCTTTACACCGAGTATGATCGTGATCTCGGCTGGGTGAATCGCCGCAACGTATATCTGCCCAACATGTACGGTCCGGGCCGATATCTGAGGACGAATTCGCAGGGTTTTCGCGCCAACGCCGATTTCACCAACGCTGTGCCCGCCGGCAAAACGCGCATTATCTGCTCCGGCGACTCCTTCACCCTCGGTTACGGCATGGACAACGATCACACCTGGCCGCAACTGCTGGACTCTCGCTTCCCGAACATCGAGACGGTCAACATGGGCCAGGGAGGCTATGGCGCCGACCAGGCCTACCTGTGGTACAAGCACGATGGCGTGGCGCTGGACCACGATATTCAGATCTTCGCGATCATCTATCCCGACCTCTACCGCATGCAGCACGCGGCGTTTAACGGCTACGGCAAGCCGATGCTTGCCCTGCGTAATGGGCGCCTGATGACGACCAACGTTCCTGTGCCACGTACCATGCAAGTGAGGTCGCCGCGCCTGGTGCGGGTCGAAGACGCGCTCTCCAACCTGAACATCACGCGCCTGCTGCGCAGCACGCTGGGGCTCGACGCCACCGCCCCGCTGGGGCCCTCCGAGGAGCGCAACCAGGAGACGGCACGCGTCCTGTCCGCTATGCTGGACGATCTGCTGGCGACCAACATCGCCAAGAACAGCGTGCTGGTTTTGGCTTATCTGCCTATCCGGGAGGAAGTCGAGAACCCATCCATCGGATACTGGCGCGGGATCCTGGGCGACTACAGCCGCGAGCATGGCCTGCTGTACATCAATCTGGTAGACGACTTCCGTAAGCTCCCGCGTGAGGAACTCGACAAGCTCTTCATCCCTCGAGGGAGCATCGGTGCGCTGGGTGCGGCAGGCCACTACACCGAGGCCGGCAACGCACTCGTCAGCGAGCTGATCTATCGTCGCCTGCTCTCCAACGCGCAAACCGCGGCGAAAATGCACGCCACAGCGGGAAACAGCATGCCCGCTAAGACGGCAGCGCAGTGACCTGATCGCCCAACGCGCGACAGGTAAGACCTTGCTCCGAGCAGGTTTGGCGCGGGCGCATTGGTACACCAAACGACCGCCTCAGCCGGAAATCAAGAAAGCGGATTGAGGTTACGACTCCCCGGCGCGTTGTGTCGATCCCAATGTAAATCTGAACTTAGGGGCGCCGTTCTTTTTACAGATCGGGCCCGCGTACGGGCTCCGGGCTTGCGCTGATGTTCCACGGCAGCAGTTCCTCGATGCGGTTGATGGGATGGTCGGCGAAGCGTTGCAACACCTCACGCAGATACGCCTCTGGGTCGAGACCGTTCAGTTTCGCGGTGCCGATCATAATGTCATTGCGCCGGCGATGATGCACGCCGTGCCGGAAGATCAATGAGATGCGCCAGGTGTTTAGGGAACTGCATCACGGATCTCTTTCTTAGATCATCCCCTAGAACCACGCGCTCTGCCGCAGAGATGCCGGAGAGTCACGTTAGGCGTCGGCGTGACCCGTAACCTGGAGGTCGGACTCGACGGCGGAAAAGGGAGCGGATCAAAAAACCCGCGACAAAGCGCCGTATCGGCACTGTTTCAGCCGGCTAAATTTTCATCAAGTACGCGGAATCACGGACTGATCACGGGCTAGAGATTTTTGGGGGTTCTCTGTATCCCTATGAAAAAGATGGTAGGCACGAGGAGACTCGAACTCCTGACCTCTACCGTGTCAAGGTAGCGCTCTAACCAACTGAGCTACGCGCCTATCTTTATCCGTTTCAATATCTTACCAAGCTTTTGCTGATCGCCAGAAACGGAAATTACCTGTAAGACGTCACTTGTAAAACTCAGTTTACCGCGTTCGAGCCGTTTCGCAAAATCGCCTTCAGCATCGATTCCTGCGCTTCCTCCATCGACGCATTCACGCTCTGCGCATACAGCCCGAGGGTGGTGGACACGTTAGCGTGGCGAAGCAGTCTTCGTGTCCTTCTCCTTATTTATAAGGAAAGTTGCCAGGCTGCGCAGGTTACGAAATCTTAACCTCTGTCCCGGCTTCAGCACGACTCCTGCCGCGATAGCAGCCGGGACGAAGGTGATCTACCGCCAGAATGCTGGCCGTTCGGGGTTGACCTCCCTTCAGCCTGGTGGACGCTAAGATCCAGTCGCTCGGATGCGCGTACGGGGTCTGCTGGCGCCAACGCCCTAAGACCTCCGCCAACATGGGACTCATCGTGGCGGGGGATTCGTAGGGTTCGCCAGCGAGTGTGAGCCTAACCAGTTCTCAATGTCCAAAGCGCGAATATCGACGGCGGCTTCCCTGCCCCACCGTGGAATCAGGTAGTGGTCGATGATGTGGCGTGCTGTTTGCTGAGTAGTAGCGGCGAGTTTCGGCAATGCGGGTTGCTCGTAGCTCCGAGCCAAATCGCCAAAAGTGATACGCCCCGTCGGGGAGTTTGCCCCGTCGATATTGTGGTTGAAGCCGCGACGATCAACTTCCTCCCAAGCACTGGGGAAGTTAGCCACGCGCCCGATCACGGCCGTGTTCTCGACGTTCTTGCTGTCGCAGGGTCGGACTTTATACCAGTGGAAGATCCAGACTCGTGCTGGCGATCCCTCTTCGTTAACCAACCCCGTTGCGATATTTCGGCCTTCCATACCGGTAGCAAGACCCCGATGTCAACGGCGCGAATTTCTGCGCGAACGCCGCACTCTGGATAAACAGGAGTGACGTTCCCCTAGCGAGGGCTATCGTTATCTTCTTCATTGTTTCCTCCGGTGAACCCGTTCAGATCGACGACCAAGGCAACCATGCTCGCTGAATCAGCTTTACATCAATGCAGCCTGGTCACTTCTCCGGTGTCGAGGGAGTAATAGGCCTCAATGACAGTGATCTTGTGTTCTTCAGCGGCGTTCCGCAGCAGTTCGCTCTTCGCCAGGATCTCCCGGGAAACTCTGTGGACGTGGTCACGTACCGCCAGATCAAGATTCTCTGGCTTTGCGCGATTCATCTTGGTGCACGAGGGAGCGATCGGGCTAACCACCGCTTCGAGATTGTCCGATTCCGACTTCTCTCCAGAACAGGCTGCCGTCACCGCGCCACAGCCTTCATGTCCCATCACCACGATCACCGTTGAACCCACGTGTTCGACTGCGTATTCGAGACTGCCGATCACTATGGCATCGTCATCCTCACCCGCAGAGCGCACGACGAACAGATCACCCAGCCCCGCGTCAAAGATCAACTCCGGGGGGACACGGCTGTCGGAGCAACTTAGCACCGCAACCTGCGGATGTTGAGTCTTGGTGAGTGATTCCCTTTGAGCTTGCAGGTCGTGCGGCGCCTCCTTTCCGGTGGCGAAGCGGTGGTTGCCGGCAACCAATTGATTCCATATCTGATCGGCGGAACTGCTTTGCCGTTGTTCTGCCATCCCGGAAACATTGAGCACCAGGAGAACGACCAGGTAGGAGCACTCACGTAGAGCTCGAAACATTTTCCCACCCCCTAAACCCCTGAAAGCCTCTGACGCGTGCGAGCCTGTTCAGCATCCTCGACGCAGGAAAAGTGGAGATGCCTTTGTTTGTGCGCCGGTCATCACGTGCTCCTTCTCTCGTTTGCCATTTTTCCTTACCACCGCTGAGCTACCACCTGATGCTTCAATTTGGGCTCCTGATAGCCCTTGGGCTTCTGCCGCCCGGGCAGCTTTGGCGGAGTGTAAGGCACTTCCTCGTAGGGAATGCGGCTGAGGATATCGGCGATGCAATTGAGTCGGGCGCGCTTCTTGTCGTCCGAAGGCACGATGTACCAGGGACAGATAGCAGTATCAGTGGCGCTTAACATAGCGTCACGAGCCCGTGAATAGTCATACCAGCGTCGATGCGACTCGAGGTCCATGGGGCTCAGCTTCCAGCGCTTTGAGGGATCCTTGATACGTGCCAGAAAGCGCCGGTGCTGCTCCTTCTCCGAGACATCAAGCCAGTACTTCAGCAGGATGATGCCATTGTTGATCAGTACATTTTCAAAGGCAGGACAGCCTTTGAGGAACTTCTTATACTCGTCTTCGGGACAGAATCCCATTACATGCTCGACCCCAGCCCGGTTGTACCAACTCCGGTCGAAGATGACGATTTCTCCGCCCGCCGGCAATTGTTCGATGTAGCGCTGCGCATAAATCTGCGTTTTCTGCCGTTCGGTCGGCGCAGGTAGCGCGACGAGTCGGAACACGCGTGGACTCACGCGTTCCAGGATGCGTTTGATGATGCCACCCTTGCCGGCCGCGTCCCGCCCCTCAAATAGAATGACGATCCGAGCTCCGGTCTTCTTCACCCAATCCTGGAGCTTGACCAGCTCAACCTGCAGCTTGAAGAGGTCAGCCTCGTACTCCTTGTTCTTCATTTTGAGCTTTTCTGCCGGGACCTTTTCCTCCTGATCGTTTGTCCCAACGGCAGGGTCGGTTGCAATCCCATTTCTTGCCTTCTTGGACTTCTTGCTCATAGGTGGCTCTTTTCCTTGCGGACGAAATAAAGATATGCACCGACGCTGACGAAATTGACCAACACCGCGACCACGTTCCATATGATCACGGGCCGCGAGGCAATCAACAAGCCGTAGTACACCCACAGAATCTGAAAGACACCCATGATCGCCGCCATCCGGGGGTTCATGCCTGCACTTGATCTACGCCGAAGCATCGCGATCAGATCGGGCAGTGCGGCAAAGGTGGTTCCAAAGCCTGCCACCAGGCCAAGGATCTCCGATCGTTTAAACGTCGGGATCAGCAGGCTCTGAGTGTCCTGCGGGACCAGACCCCGACAGCCGCACAGCACTGTTAACGTCAGCAAGGCGAGCGGGAACATTGCCCGATTGCACGGAGACTTTTCCATATCGTTAATCGCCCGCCGACTCACGGGGCACGTTATCGGCCCTCACTGCGGCTTGGCCTCCGCCGTGGTGCCGTCGTCGACGCTTGCGGGCCATTGATCGTACGTCGGCTGCCATGTCGAGTCCGGATTATAGAGCTCCATCTTCTTCACGATCTCCAGCGAATCCGGACCCAGGTCCTTCTGGTAGACGATACCGTCGTTGCTCACGATCAAGGTCTTTACGCCGGTCACGCGATACTCAGCCGGCACGGCGACCAGGGCGAAACCGCCGATCATGATTCCCTCGATGACGTAGTCAATTTTGCCCAAGGGCGCAGCCGGACCCTGACCCTTCAGAATTTTGAAGTAGTAGCCATGATAGCCGCCTTTGCCGATGGAGTAGCCTTCCTCCAGCGCTTTGGCTACCGTGTCTCCGATCGGACCTGCCGAAGTGCCGTCCGGATTCGTCCAGTAAAGGCCGTCCTGCTTGCCGGGAGTGCTGAAGATTTTCTGCGCGTACTGATTCACGCCGGAGTCATCGTGGATCGTCAGTGAGTATTCTCTCTGCGCCTCGACATAGCCTCGGCACACCGTGATGGCGTCCAGTTCGTTGGCGCCAATTCGCCGAAAGAGGATGTCTCGCCGACCTGCCTTGGCATCGAAGTACCACTTCCCATTTCTCTTGACCAAGGGAACCGGAAGCGGCCACTCCTCCTCGCCGACGATGATGGTTGCGCGGTTCGGTTTTGACGGATCGATTGCAATCGAGTTCTTAGCACGCGCTTCTGTGCCAAAGGCGATCGCGCTGTTTTTGTCCTGAACCTGATCGCCGCCGGAGACAAAGTCTTCACCGTCCGGGCCAAAGATTGTCATCAGCGCCGGTACGTCATACACCCCCGCGGCTGCGATCAGTGCTTCAGCAGCGGCTTGTGGTGTGTCGAATGCTTTTGCTCCGGTTGTCGCGGCAGGTTGTGTCTGGGCGGCTGTGGCAATCGAGAATAAGCACCACAGACAAGCCATGATGAAGATGGAACCGCTCACTTGGCAACTGAACTCACATCGTTTCGATTTCATATTTTCCTCATTCGTCATGATCTGTCCACTTACCTGCGTCGGCCGCCACCACCACCACGACGTCCACCGCCCCCGCCACCGCCGAAACTGGAGGACCCTCGCGACTGACTGGCTCGAGCTGCACTTCCACTCGTGCCGCTGCCGCCGAATGCGCTTCTATTGTTCCCGCTCGGAGAATTCGGCACTTGCCGATTGCCGACTCTGTCCCCTCCGCCCCCACGATTCATGTCCCTCGTGCCTGCGCTGGGACTGTTACCGCGATTCGACATGTCTCGGTTACCCGTACCGGCACCAGTTCCGCGGTTGCCTGCACCCGCACCCGTGCCACGATTCGACATATCGCGGCCTCCCGCCGGTTGCTGCCGAGCCTGATTCTGGCGGGCGTTTGCCTGCCGATTGGCCATAGAGTCGCCGCGTGTCGTACCACCGTATTTGTTGGCAAGGGATCGATCGGAATACGGAGCACCTCCGCGATGCTGCGGATTGTGTTGCCAGGAGCTATTGCCTCGGGCGGGCTGTTGCGAAGGCCGATTCCCGCTGACATTCTGCCGGTTGTAGTTCTGGCGGTTGGAATTGTTGACGAAGTTGTTGTTGTTGTTGATGTTGATGTTGTTGTTCCCACCGCCCCATCCGCAGTTGTAGCCCCATCCGCCGCCGCCCCAAAAGGCTCCCATAGCGACACCAACGCCGAAGGAAATCGCCATACCCGCCGCGTAATAGCCCGGCGGCGGATAGGCGATTGGGGGATAGGCGTAAACCGGGGCCCCGTATACCACAGTCGGGTTGTAGCTCGGCACATAGACAACCTCAGGATTCGCCTGCTGAACCACGATCACCTGCTTGCTCTCGACCGTCTTGACCTCAACCTTCTGCTGCTCGTTCGACTTCAGGTTGCCATTGTCCTGGGCCTTCTTGCGCATGCGCTGCACCGCGTCCATAACGTCGTCCTGCTGCGCGAGGAAGGCGTTGCCAAGGTCGGTTGTCCACTTGATGTTTTCTGACAGGAGCTTCACGAGGTCAGGGAGCCCAGCTAATGACTGAATGCTGGGGTCCCAATCCTGCTTCTCGACCGCGTCGGCCAGCGCCTTATCCTTCGAGTCCTTGTGTTGAGCCAGCCATTGCTGGAGTTGAATGACCTCCAGCGGATAGGTGGAAGCTACGAGCACCTGGCTGAGCATCGGGTCGGGATAGAGCGCGATCGGCGCGACCAGCGAGTCCAACTGATCGGGTGGCAGTTTGGCGGCTGGCTGCTCCGCCGCGGGAGGGGGTTGCTGCGTTTGGCTCGCTGCTGGTGCTACGCTCCCGAGCATGAGCGCGGCTACGCAGAAAATGGCTGTAAGCTCCCGAATGAGCGGAAGTGGATCACAAGCGGAAATTCGCTTTGGCCTCATGTTGATGATTCCTTTGTCAGCCGAGTCAATTTTTCGGTGCTTTGAAACACAAATCTGCTGATGTCCAAGCTCTTTGTACTTCGGGACAGGGAAAGGAACAACTAGGGAAATCCCTAAGTAGGGGTTTAGCTTGTCAGGGACACAAAGGGACGGCCTGACAGGACGGCATTGATGGCGGGGATTAGGTCGGTCTTCATGTGGACCTTCACAACATAGCCCAAGGCGCCTTCGGCGAAACAGGCCTGAACGAATTCGTCTTCCGAATGAATTGTGAGAAACACCACCTTGGCGGTGGAACCTTTCCTCCGTAATTGATGCACGGCCTCGATCCCGCTTAGCTCGGGCATGGATATGTCGACCACAATCACGTCAGGATTCAGAAGCATTGCCTGCGAAACCATCTCCCGACCGGTCCGAGCCGACCCGACAACATCGAATGCTGATTGCAGGAGGTTGGTGACTCGCTGTAGGACGGCCAGATGATCATCTGCCAGAAGGACACGCGGGCGCTTCAACTCCGATTGTTCGTTCATGATTCGCAACGTTCAAACAAGTAGTTGCCGCTCACCCTTTTTGCCATGTTCGCGCCAGTTCAGAAACAGACCACAAACTGCCAAGATCGTAAGTGTGACGCCGCAAAGTCACAACTGGGGAAATCCCTAGTGATAGCGACGACAACTATGGACGTTAACGAGAAGGCAAGAAAGCCGCAGCTCATCGCGCGACAGATCGACAAGTGAAATTACTGGAGTCTTGTATTTCGAGAAGGTTGTGCGATGTCTCGGGCTGCTTAAGAAATCGCTAAGCCTCTTGACCGACCGGATCGGCTCCGCGGAGCCAAGCGAGAAATAACTTATACGCTACCGATAAAACGACGGCGCCGACGAACAGGCCAATGATACCCATAGCCATGAATCCGCCAATCACGCCAAGAAAAACTACAGCGATTGGAACCGCGACGCCGCGGCCGAGCAACAGTGGCTTCAAAACGTTGTCCATCGCTCCGACAATGATGCACCAAACGAGGAAAATCACGGCCGTGGTGCTGCTGGCGATGGCAAACTCGTAAATCACTGCAGGAATGAGGACCAAAGCTCCCGCCTGCAGCACGGCAGCGAAGAGAAAGATTGCAACCCATATGCTTGCACCTGGCAGTCCCACAACCAGAAAACCGCCGGCTGCAAAGGCCGATTGGATGAGCGCAACCCCAAGAATGCCGAACGTGACGCTGCGAATGGTCGCGCCAACTAGCTGTTGGAACTCCGGACCCTTCTCATCGAAAAGGCGATTGAACAATGAGCGTGTGGCCTTGGCCGCGGCTTCGGCGTTTGCCAGCAGTGCTCCGGAAATCAGGATGGACAGCAGGAGTTGCAGCACGGTGAGGCCAATTCCGGCCGAGGCGGACAATAGCCCGGGGAGAACGGATTTGAGTTCCGGAGCAAATCTGCTGAGCAATGCGCTAATGTCCATTGATGCCTGGCTCCATAAGCCTAGCAACGGACGGCCGATAAGCGGCCAGTTTTCAACGCTCGGGGGCGGCGGTGGAATTAACGCAGTTCCATCCTTCAGGCGTGCCGTAACAGCCTGGATCCCGTGGACCAGGTTTTGAGCCAGCAAGATGGCTGGAAGAATCAAGACGGCCAAGAGTATTAGCGTGCAAATCACAGCTGCGAGGGTTCCATGTTCGCGCAGCAGATGTCGTAGTTTCTGAAAGGCTGGATAAGCCGCGACCGCGATGATGATGCCCCACGCGATCAGAAGAATGAACGGACGCAGTATCAGGAAACAGATAGCAACCAGCAGAAAAACCAGGCCTACATTGATGGATGTCTCGAGGGCCCGCTTCACGTAAGCGTTATCGTGGGGCATTTCACCGAGCATCGCCGAATCCTCCCGCCATGATCTTCAACGACCCGGTTCGCCAAATCCTTCATTCAGTTAAGTCGAGACCGCAGGACCACACAACTGGGGAAATCCCTAGCTGCACATGAGAGGCGCGATGTGATGTCAAAACTCAGGAAGGCTTTTTCGTTGCAGGCGGACGCTCCAGGACAATCAGACCCTGTTTTAGAGCGAAGAGCACGAGGTCGGCGTTACTTTGCAGGCTAAATGCGTCCATGATGTGGCGCTTGTGGAACTCGACAGTTTTCTGGCTTAAGTTTAGAAGGTAAGCGATTTCTTTGGCCGGGCGGCCCTCTGCATACATCTGCACGATGTCACGCTGGCGCGCCGATAGTTCTTTGGAAAACTGGCGTGCCCTCCGCTTCATCGTTACCCAATCGTCTGATCTCAGCTTAGGAGTCAGATAGCTTTTACCATGGAGCACCTCCTCGATCGCTTTCAAGAGCTCCGAACCAGCTGACTGCTTCAGAACAAATGCTACCGGCCCTAACTGCAAAGCGGCCGCAGCGAGATTGGGATTATCCTGCATCGTTAGGAAAACGATTTTCACATTTGGTAGCTGCTCCCGGATTCTTTGGGCAGCATCGAGACCATTCAAGAGAGGCATGCCGATGTCGACAACAATCACATCCGGTTTCAATCTGGCGGCTGCACTCACCAGGCTACGTCCGTCACCCACAATGTCCACTACGCTGTAACTTTTCTCTAGCAGCAGCCGAAGAGCCTCAGCAAAGACCGCGTGATCGTCCGCGATCAAAATTTGCGGGCGAGGATCTTGCATCCGTTGTCCTCCGTTTTCGCGTAAGGGGAGCATAGCCCGAATCTCGCAGTCACCGGATCAAGAATTCTCTGAAAGGTATCGCACCCGGCCAGTGGAGATCTCGTAAATGGCGCCGACCAACGTGGCACGACCCTCTCGTAGGGCTGCTTTACCTTCCGGTGATTCCGCCAACTGA
>Ga0181532_10000768_pt1 | contig 32083 bp, 32 predicted proteins | sample PEATcosm2014_Bin_33_FD_119768 | JGI IMG/M metagenome (GOLD analysis project Ga0181532, IMG submission 119768) | Peatland microbial communities from MTU Mesocosm Facility, Houghton, MI, USA - PEATcosm2014_Bin11_30_metaG | ecosystem: Environmental > Terrestrial > Soil > Wetlands > Peat | place...
ACAAGAGCTTGAAGAGGCGAGGAGAATCGAGCAATTGCGCTCCCGTCTTTTGGCGGTCGCCACGGAGTTGGAGCGCGGCAGCATTGTGCATCGCCGGGCAGCGCGTGTAAGTGAACTGAATCAACTCCGGGAACAGGCGATCAAGGAATTGCTGACGCAGGGCGGGGTGGAGGGAGAACCACCAACTCTACCGGGCCCGGAAGCGGACCAGTGGATCGAGTGGGCATGTGGTTTGCAAGAGCCGGAAGATTCTGATTCATTGCAGACTCTTCGCCAAAGATTTCCACAGCTCGATGATTTTATTGCCAATCTCGAGCCCGACATGTGGAAACCCGAAACGCCGCCCGAGGCAGCATCGCAGAATCCAGCGGACGCGGAAGAACGGAAGAAGGCTTTAGAGCAACAGCGCTCCCGACTTTTGGCGCTCGCCACGGAGTTGGAGCGCGGCAGTATCGTGCATCATCGTGTACTCCGTGTCAACGAACTGAATTACCTCCGCGACCAGGCGATCAAGGAACTGCGATCCCAAGCCAAATTATCGTCTGGACCAAAAGTTCTGCCGGGCCCGGAAGCAGATCAATGGATCGAGTGGGCGTGCGCCTTGCGAGAGCCTCAAGATGCGGAAGCTCTGCAAACTCTGCGGAAGGGATTTGCACGCCTGGATGACTTTATTGCCAATCTAGAGCCCAACATGTGGAAGGCTGCGGGATCGCCGCCGCCGCCTCCGCCGGATGGTGGGAACGGGAAACCTGCCGATAAGCCGCGTCAGGAACAATCTGCTCCGGAGACAAGAGGGTTTGAGGAGTATGGTGCACCGTCACGGCCCATACCGATCAATTTGAAGGGAGCGAAGCCCTCGGGAGGGCGCGACAAGCCGCCGGTCCAACTTTCACGCGATGGGTCCGCTGCGCCCGAGCTCGAAGCTGAGCCGGTCACCACGCCCAGCTATCCTGCTCCATCACGAAGCGCTGAAGAGATTCAACGGATGCAGGCGCGGGAGCGCGAGGTTCTTTCCCGCATCAAGAGCGCCGTCGCGGAGCCGGTCCGCTCCTTCGACCATCGGATCGGGCGACGCGGTACCGCGAAGGCCTCGGGCGGCGCCGCGCCGGCAATCGCTAAGGAACAGGCCGCGCCTCAGGCCACCGCAGCGGCCCTCAGCGCAACCGCAACCGCAGCGGCGATCGCTACAGAACCGGTCAAGGCTGCTATCACCACCCAGACTTTACCGAGAACGACCCCCGTACGAGTGATCCCGGATGATGAAGAGGATAAGCCTTCCATTGCTGCCAAGGCCTCACGCGCAATCGGCTCCGCACAAGCGGCGGTTTCCGGCACCTGGACGGAATTCGTCACTGACATCAGGGATGGAGGAGTTGGAGCGATTTGGCAGGGTAAGTGGCGGATGCCGGTGGTCGGTGCAACGGTTTTGGTGGTAGTGCTGGTTGCACTGGGAACTGTGTACTGGGTGCACCGAGCCCGCGCCAGCAACAATCCGGTTAAAGCAGCTGAGACGGCTGCCGTGGCGCCGAGCAATCCGGCGAGCAACCCTCAACCTGCAACCACCACTGATACTGCGGTGGCCGCTGCTGGCCTTAAGCCGTCGGCTGACAAACAGGCCAAGCCGAAAGATCAGCCGAAGGATCCGAACGCTGCTGCCAAACCGCCTGAGGTAGCGCCATCCCAGCCAACACAACCTGTTTCGGCCGTCGATGCAGCGTTGCGGCTTCCACAGCCGGTCCCGAAGGCCAATCCCCCCGCCGCCAACAAGGAAATTGCGAAGGAAGAACCTCCTCCGCCTAATGGCGCGACAGGAGTGGCGGGCTCGGTTCCCGGCGGCTTGCCCAATGGAGCTCCGAGCAGCGTGATCAATGTTGTCAAGGACCTTTCGGCCGCCGAGCCAAAGGCAGCTACCCAGAAGGTCAGCGTTTCCTCAGGAGTTGCACAGGGTATGCTGGTCCACCGAGTCGCGCCGCAGTATCCCGCGCAGGCCAAGCAGGCGCGTCTCCAGGGAACAGTCGTCTTGCAGGCTGTGATTGGAAAGGATGGAAGCGTAACCAGCGTGCATGCGTTACGCGGCAATCCCGTCCTGACACAAGCAGCGATCGATGCTGTGAAACAGTGGCGCTACAGGCCTTATGCCCTGAATGGGGAACCAGTGGAAGCTGACACTCAGATCAGCGTAACGTTCACGCCGCAGTGATTAAACGCACTGGCCGCCCGACCAGTGCGCCGCCTGAAGAGTCGGGCCCAGTAAGACATGTGGGCGTTCTGAGGGAGCGCTCGTTTGAAAGCTTTGTCTGACTCTGAAGGCCGGCCCGTCCCGCGATTGAAATAGCACGCGGGTACAAGACCCGCGTGCTATCGAAGCCCAACCCAAGTTACTGCGGAATCAAGTGTCCGGAGAACGCTACGGTGCAGGTCGGTGACGCCGCCGAGAGTCCGTAGTTGAGCGGTGTCCCGGGATCGGCAAACATCTCCGTCTGCTGCGCGGAAGAAAATTCCACGCCGTTCACGAACACCATCCCCGGCGGAAAAGGCAAGGTGTAGGAGACTGAATTGCCGCTGAGGAACACCTTGATGAACGCCGCTCCGATGTAGGTGGTGCCGGTACCGGCGTCGCAATCTGCGGTCACGAACTCGATTACAACCGTCTTCACCGGCTTGCCATTCGAGAGCGTGCTGGGAAGTGTGATGTTGAAAGGGGTAGCGGAATTCAGGGCAGAGGTTACGGTGAACGGCTGATCCGCCGCCAATGCTGGTATGGTGACAGCGGCCATCAGGAGCGCGATGCTCAATCCGCTCAACAAGAGTCTGGTCGTACGTCTCATGTTCATGCTCCTTCAGATCGGGACGGTCGCGGCCAGTCTCCGTCCTGATCTGCAAACGGTATGACTTGCGAATCGACCGTGTCAAGGGCGCAGGGCGCGCACAGTGCGGTGGAACAGACTGCCAATCTGCTGCGTTCTCTGACATATTGTTTACATTTCCGAGACAATTCACGGTGTAGCAATTGTTATAGTTCGTGCGCGCCAGATGCTGGAGCCGCTGGTTCAAGGCGAAAGATCAATGCGGCGTCATAATCTCCGCCGGAGTAGCGAGGAGGGGATATGAGCAAACTTAGCTGGAGTCCGCGGGCGTGCGTATTCTTATTGCTGGCAACGGCGGCCGTTGCCTTGTCCGCGCAGACTCTTACCACGCTGTACAGCTTCCATGGAGGGGACGGCAGCAACCCCTATGCGGGGCTGATGCAAGCGACGAATGGAAACTTATACGGAACAACATCGGCCGGCGGAGCCAATGGCGATGGTACGGTCTTTCAAATCACCACGGGTGGCACGCTCACAACCATCCACAACTTCAACCATTTCAACCCTACGGATGGCTCAGAACCCTACAGCGGGCTCATACAAGCCACCGATGGGAACTTGTACGGGACGACAGACCGTGGCGGCTCCCACAACGTTGGTATTGTCTACAGAACACGATAGTTCACTTCACGAAGTATCTGTGCTATGATTCCGGCGGTGCCGCGTGAGGCCGCCGACTTGGTATCCACGGCGGCGCTTGCCGTGGAGGTATCGAATGACCCTTTGTATCGCTGCCGCCTGCCGAGACAATAGAAAGCCGAGAATCGTTCTCGCCACCGACTGGCGAGTCGAAACATCAATAGCCAGTGGAGATACCCAAGACAAGATGTACTGGATAACGGGGGACATCCCGGTGTTAATCGCCGGAACTGTATCTAGGGCGATAGAACTTCGTGACACCTACAAGCAATTCTTGGAGGAGCGAGAGAAACGGGAAGCCAGAAAACCGGACAACGAAAAAACGCCTATAACTCCGTCGAACTTGACTGACATATTCAAGACTCCTCTCATCATCTTCAAGAACAAACTAGCGAACGAATACGTTGGCCTGAAATACGGCATGACCTACAAAGCCTTCCTCGCTGCCATTGCGAAGAAAGAAATCCCCACTGCCGTCGCAGAAAAAGAATTGGAAGAAATCGGCAAACTAGGCTTCGACTGCTGCCTAATCATCATGCTATTTCTCAACAAAGAGCCGTATATTCTTAAAGTTCACGACGATGGGTCTCTCGAAAATTGCGAGAACTTCGCAGCAATTGGCTCCGGTGAGGATATAGCCAGCAGCACACTCTTCCAGAGAGAGCAGGAAGCGGACGACTCAATGAGCAGTACGATTTATTGCGTGTTTGAGGCAATGCAGATCGGCTCCATAGCGCCAGGAGTTGGTAAGTTCTTTACCCTTGATGTTATGTATCCGCAGGGGGAAAAGGACAAGGAAGTCTACGGGGAGTGGCTTAATAAGAAGGGCCAAAAGTTTATGGCTTCACAGTTCAAAAAGCGGGGGCCAAAAGCATTCATCAACTTTCCAAGATTGCCAGATAAGTGCTTAGAGAAATTTACTCAGTAGGGAACAACAAAATGAACAACATACCGCAGGAACTAGATTGGGTTACAGCACGCGCCGCGTGCACTATTGGCAAGGTATTCAACCAGATTTGCGACGAAATCGGAAACGATGTAGCTAAAGTAAATTCCGTCAATCAGCTATCTGGGAACTCGCAATTCAGAGCGGATATGCACTCAGACGGAAGCACTATTTTTGTGGGCCAGCCGAACCTCATCCCAAGGGCCAGAGTGATTGTTGGGGTGTCCGATAAGCGGATTGTTGTAACCGAAGAATGGAGCACAAAGACGTGGGATGCCACCATTGGGCTGAACGATGAAGGACGCTGCATATTAAAACTTGAAGATGGTACAGAACTGGAGAAATGGCAGTTTCGCAAGAAGGCCCTCGAGGGCCTGTTTTTTGGGTCTAGGACGTTAGTCTTTCAAAAGTCAGAGGGTCAGCAGTAACCATATGGCGCAAGGTGTCTACAAACAGATCGGAGCGGTTGCGGCGATTAAACCGGAACTCCATTTCCGCAAGGTACGCGGGAAGATGTTTCGCGCTGATCTTGTGCCAGCTTCCCATGATGCCGCGTTTCAACAGCGAAAATGCAGACTCTACCGTGTTGGTGTGAATGTCGGTTCCGAAACGGACATACTCACCGGAGCGATGGTTTACGGTTTCATGTTTGACGCTGCCAACCGCGTTTTTGTAGGCGGGGAACTCGTCCGTAATCAGTACATCCACATCCTCGCTAAGGTTTTCGCGGATGTACTTTGCCAACGTCCCGCGTTTGGCATCTTCGGAATGAAAGAAACGTACATCGCCGTCGCGTTGGCGAAGTCCGATTACTACTTCCTTGGCTTCCTTTGCAGCCTTAACGCCTATACCTTTCTTGCGACCACCCACGTAAGTTTCGTCCATCTCGACAGTACCATCCATCATGGGCCGATCAGCAGTTGCCATCGCAGCACGGATACGGTGAAAGAGATACCACGCGGTTTTGTAGGAACCTTTGTGCTCACCCCAAATCGTGCGCCGGAGTTGATGAGCGCTCATGCCCTTCTTGGCCTCACAGAGCAAGAGCGTAGCGAGGAACCAAATCGGCAGAGGCAGATGCGAGTCGTGGAAGATGGTTCCGCTAGTTACAGTGAACTGGTACTCACAGCCGACGCACTCATAGCGGGCATACTCCTTGCCGCGAGAAACGCCTTTGAGTCTGGAGACTCTCGTATCCTTGCAGCGGGGACACATGACGCCTTCCGGCCAGCGCAGCCGCTCAAGCAATCCACGGCAGTCGGTATCAGTCGAGTACATCTCATTCAGATCGGGGAGAGTCATGGCAGCACCTCGTAAACCGAAATCACCGTTGCAGCGAGAGCCAACGCGGAAGCTGGTTTCCCGCATAAAGAAGAATTTGCGTCAAATGCTGGAATCTGGAGAGATTCGGAAGTACCTGAAACCGAAGAAAGGAAATGAGTAACGGCGATCATGGGATTACATTATCAGAACCGTTACCCGTTGTCAAGTGAATTATCTTGCTACAGAATTACTACCAGCGGCACGATGAAGACGTTGCACGATCTGGACTATCAGCCTGACGGGGCGCTTCCCTACGCGGGGCTGGTCCAAGCCAGCAACGGGAGCTTTTACGGGACAGCCGCCGACGGCGGGGGCAGCGAGGGTACGGTCTTCGAACTCACCTCGTTCGGTCAGTACACCCCGATATACACGTTTGGCACCGACGGCGGTTTCCCGGTCGCGGGTCTGGTGCAGGCCAGCAACGGAAACTTTTACGGAGTAGCGTCGACTTACGGACAGTACGGTTGTGGCACGCTGTTTGAAGTCACCCCGAGCGGCGGGTTCACGTTGCTGCACACCTTTGATGGTGGAGATGGATGCTACCCGCAGGCGACCCTGGTCAAGGGTAGCGATGGAAACCTCTATGGGACGGCGGCCGCCGGCGGAGCCCACAACGACTATAACGGGTAGTGTCCTAATAGGGAGTTGCTGTGGGAATTAATCTTCAAGGACTTGCCGGGACGGTCGCTGCCGAGTGCCAGGACAAGGGCGCTGTCGTGATCTCGTATGGCAAGCAAGGCGTAAGGATTGGCGTGGAAAACCTCACACCCACTGAGCTGCGGGAGGCTCTCTGCACGGCCATTCACTATTCCTATGTTTTTGAGAATGACGAGCGTTGATTATGTCTTGTCACTCTTCTCCCGATTCTCTTCCCAATGCAATGGCCGCAGGTTACGGGGGTTCTCGGTACCGCCCTTTGCGACGGGATGCCGATGGTCAATCTCCCATCCGTATTCGCCTTGAGTGCCATAAGACGAATAGCGGATCACGTTGCCCTCTTCGTCTCGCCTCCACGTATCAGGATTGCGCCCACGAATCGGAGCAGCTTTATCCCAGTTTTCTTCGATAGTCTTTTTACTAGCCATATTCGGACCCTCCAAAATTGGTAAGTCTTCTAACAGAGAGTTGCTGGCGCTATGGCAGGGAAGCCACGAATTCTTCGTGCGCCTTCTTTATGTGTTCGTATACCTGAAGGGCGATGGGGTCGTTTTCCAGGTCTCCGACGGGAGGAATTGGCGCTGGTGGCAATGCACCAGGAGGTATTGCGATCTTTCCGTCAGTCAGCTCATGAACATACACTTGCAGAGATAGGAAATAGATCATGAGTTTGGCTTGTATCCAACTCACAGTCATCGCCGTGTGCTGTCGAACGAATCCATTCCCATCTCGCAGATCGAGTTCGCCAAAAACCATTCTCAAATCCCATGCGCTTGGATGGAACTGAATGTTGTTGGCGTACCACGATTCAAAATTCTCATGGCGTACAAAACCCTGTTTGTCAGGCTGTTGCTCGTCTGGCATTACCATCCCCCTTCATAAATCTCCTTCGGTTGGCCGTGCGATGTCGCCGTTTACCCTCTGTCGGCACCAGATGAATCCTATTATTTTCGTAACCCCCGGTTGTTGCCGGGGCCGACGATGGGGCGAATTTTGCAATTCCAAAATCGGTCCGTTGGTTGACTGCACGATTTTCAGGCGCTTCCAGTGGGGTGTCACCGGTACCGGCGAACAAGGAGTGGCTCAGCACTCCGATGCCGGCCAACGGTGACGAGAAAATCACGGGCTGTGATGCTGCGGGTATAACGTCCCTCCAATTCTTGAGCCGTGCAGCATACTCAGCTAGCATCTTCCGCTGGTCTGCGGCAACGGCCTCTCGAATACTTTCGATAGAAGCATCGCTCAACAGCCCAGGGTCATGCTCCCTGGCCTCTCTTACAAGATTATCCCGCCCGAAAGACAGCACTTCATCCGGCAGAGTTCCGTAGGTTTCAAACGACACTTTCAGTCTTACGTGGAGCGCTCGTGCCAACTTCTTGAGAGTCTTAATATTCCATGCTGAATAATTTACGTTCTCAATACGAGAAATTGCCGTCTGTGTGGTTCCCATTAGCCGTGCGAGTTCGGCCTGAGTTAACTCACGCTGTTCGCGAATCACCTTCGTTTGCGTGGCGATATAGGCGTTAAGGAACGACTCGGCGTAGCCTTCGGAATATTCCGGGTCGCGAAGTTCGCGACGGAGTTCATAACCGATAACGTTCATGATTTCGCCTCCGATCTGGAGATGCGACTAATGTTGCACGGTTGGCAGCTGCTTCGCTTGGGTCATGATCTAACCTGCCTCCTACTTCAATGGCCCCAAGTAAGAGCGTGTATTCGGCCTCCATATCAACTGGCCCCTTGCACAACATGGGCCTCAGCATCCTGTCTCCGTGAATAATTAATTTGTAGATGTGTTTGTGAATAGGCCCAGCTAACAACTTGGGCGGAAGCAATGGCCCAGCAATCGCAAGCATGTCCAACTTTTGATTTAACTTGCCCACGTGCGTCTTGGACAGGCGCTCTTCCGCGATCCATTCGCGTATGACGCTCTCGTTCCGGGCATTGACGAAATCGTATAAATCCCACGCCATAAGTATCTATCGCAAATATGCTATATAAGCAACAGAAATATCTTGCGTCAGCATAGCACGCGTGCTATATTCCTATAGTCGTATGAAAACAAAAGGCCAACATCCCGAGTCTGGAAACTCAGAACTGTTGGCCTCGGTTCTTTGTGGGGCTATCCACGGGGAGACGGCCATCGCTGTGACAGGCAGGCCCGTCGCCGGTTCAATCCCGACTAGCTCCACCGCTTACTAAACGCCCAACCCGTAGCTGGTAACTGCGAGTCGGGCTTTGCCTCTGGATTGCGGCCAAAGGCAGGGTTTGCACCCGCTGTCATTTTAGCCGCTCTCCGGAAGAAAGCAAGGCCGAAATGACATGTCACAATTGCCAAACCGAATGCAAGCGGTTTGGTAGAAACAAAGCTGGGCATCAACGCTTCCGCTGTCGCCAGTGCTCCCGTACATTCACAGACTCAGGTCCGCGTCCTCTCGGAGAGATGCGACTGCCGTTAGATCGCGCATTGCTTTGTCTGCAACTCCTGCTTGAGGGAAGTTCTGTTCGCAGTGCTGAGAGAATCACTGGCGTGCATCGGGACACGATTCTCAGCCTGCTGGAAGTGGCGGGGCATCGAGCCGAAGCATTGCTCGACAAGCACATTCGCGGTATTCGCGTGCGGGACGTAGAATGTGACGAAATCTGGGGTTGGGTCGGCATGAAGGAAAAGAACAAAACCATCGACACCGATCTGCTCGGAGACGCCTATTGCTTTGTCGGTATGGAGCGCAACACAAAGCTGATTCTCGCATGGCATCTTGGACGGCGCACGGCGCATGATACGCGGCTGTTCATGGGCAAGTTACGTGAGGCGACGAGCGGAATTTTTCAGCTAACGACAGATGCTTTTCAACCGTATCCTCCGGCAGTGGAGCGGACTTTTGGTATCGACATTCACTATGCTCAGATGCAAAAAGTCTACGCTGCCGCTCGCGATGGCGAGCAACGCTATTCGCCAGCGGAAGTTGTCGATGTCCAGGTCATCCCCAAGATTGGAATGCCTGATTACGAGCGGATTTGCACGTCCCACATCGAAAGGCAAAATCTTTCGATCAGGATGGGGATGCGGCGCATGACTCGACTCACAAACGCTTTCAGTAAGAAGTGGGCGAATCTGAAATATGCATACGCGCTTTGGTTCGCGTTCTATAATTTCTGTCGGACGCACAAGACGCTTAGGGTAACGCCTGCAATGGAGAGCGGGATCGCAAATCATGTGTGGACATTGGAGGAACTTATATGCTCGTAAGATGTGAAGATCATCTGTCAGAAAAGTACCATCACAGTGTCACACCAATTGGGTATCCAAACACAGCGGCGATTTGTGGCAGATGTCACAAGGCGGGAAAGATATTGCTAAATGAAGCTGAATGGCAAGCGTATCAAACGGGGCAGCGGATTTTCAGTTTCAATACCTACGTCATGAAGGTTTGCGCTGGTTAGCAACTCCCTATTAGGACACTACCCTATAACGCCGGCACATTCTTCAACATCACCCCGAGTGGCACGTTCACGTTGCTACACGTCTTCGACAAAACGGATGGCGCCGGCCCCACAGGAGCGCTTATCCAGGCCGCCGACGGCAACTTCTACGGGACTACTCAAGCGGGCGGGGCCTATAACGAAGGCACGATCTTCAAGGTCACGCCGACTGGGACAGTGACCACACTCTACAGCTTCTGTCCGCAAACTCATTGCAACGACGGCACCAATCCCTATGCTGGCCTGATCCAAGGCACCGATGGAGTGTTCTACGGCACAACTTTCAACGGCGGCGGTGGCAACGATGGCACGGTTTTCAGCCTGTCTGTCGGTCTTAGCCCGACGGTGAAAACCGCAAGATAAAACAGAACGGGCCGACGTGCCCGCATGAGCGGAAACGCAACGTTCGTATCAGGTCGCGACTTCAGTCGTGCCGACGCCGCGGTCCAGGATAACGGCTTTAGACGCTAAGCGACAGGGGCTAAAGCCCGCATAGTTGTACACGATCCCGCGGCAGGGCTGAAGCCGCGCCCTGATACAAACCGGCTTTTGAAACACTCTCTACTCAGGCGCATGGCAACCAGCGACGGCAGGTCGAGCAACTGGTCTCCGCCGGGGGAATCGCCGCCAAGTTTTCGTACGAAATTAGGATGGCAGTCCCGCACCAGCAGGCGTACATTCTGAACCAGGCTGTCTAAAATCACTTCAGGAGGGTGGCCATGGGGTTCATTGCGTGGATCGTGGTTGGACTGATCGCGGGTTGGCTCGCGGGAGTAGTCATGAAGGGCGGTGGCTTCGGCATACTCGTGGACATCATCCTTGGCATCCTGGGCGGCCTTCTGGGTGGCTGGATCTTCGGGATCTTGGGAATCTGGCCAGGCGGCGGAATGATTGGCTCCATTATTGTGGCGTTTATCGGCGCGGTGATTTTGGTCGGTATCACCCGATTGATAAAAAGTGCTTGAACTGCTGAATTGGAACGATCGCTTCTTTTTCCCCCGGCGCGCAACTTGGTAGTGGCTGAAATTCAGCCACTGCCCGCAACTTCGATTTGACGACCGGTCAGCACTTTCTCGTATCATCAAGTCTGATCGATGCGAAGCCGCAGGAACATGGTGTGGGTGGCCGTCGCGATCCTGGTGATCGCCGGTGGAATTGTGACCGCTATTCTGCTGCGCAAACGCGCGGCTCCGGACGCGGTGCGGCTGCTGCCTGAGTCGGACGCGGTGCTCTACGTCAACCTCGAGCCCATCCGTCTGCTCACCGACCTCGGCAAGAAGCCTCCCAAGGAACGCGATCCGCAGTACGAAGAGTTCGTCCGGCAGACCGGATTCGAGTTCGAGCGCGATCTGGACAAGGCCGCTTTCGCCATTCACTACGGCGTCCCGGTTAAGGGCAAGCCGGCGGAGACGCGTTACAGCGAAATTCTGCAAGGACACTTTGACAGCGGCCGCGTGAGCGACTACCTGCGTAAGGTGGCGACACAAGTTGAGCGCTACCGGGATTACGATGTCTACGATATTCCGGTGGAAGACCGAACGGTGCGGGTGGCGCTGCTGGGCATCGACACCGCCGCCGCGTCGAACGTCGACAGCCCGGAAGTGATCCGCGGGATGATTGACAGCTACAAGCAGGCAGCCCTGCCGTTTGCCGGGCCGGCGCTGGTGAGCCAATATTACGGGCGGGTGCCGCTGGGCAGCATCGTCTGGACGATCGCGCGCCCGTCAGCCAGCAGTGCGGCGCAGGACCGCGGCGAATTACTGCTTCCCGGCAGCTGGAGTGGGCTGCTGCCGCGGGATAGCCTCGTGATTGCCTCGGCATGGCCCCTGAATGACGTGCACTTGAGGGTGGACGTCATCACGCATAGCGCTGATGAGGCCCAGCGATTTACCGAACAGGTTGGCACTTACCTTACGCTGTTCAAGTCGCTGGAAATCTCGGTGGACGCAGGTGGCCCCGACAAGGACGTGAAGGCCGCCTTCGACAGCCTGGAGATCCATCAGGATAAAAGCGAAGCGGTGCTGATGGCGAAAGTGCCGTACGCGTTCTTCAAGAAGGTGCTGAGCGAGCCGCCCGTGGAACTGGGGCCGGCACCTCAGAAGCAAGAGCCGCAAACACCACCGCTGCCACAGAAGTCATCGAAGGGCAAGAAGAAGTAGTTGTTCATTGCTTCATCCAGGCTGGTTTCGCGGATAGCTCTCCCCGTTCCTGAATTTCCCAAACAAGCGAATCCAAGTGGCGCGAAATTATTGGAATGTGGAACTGGGGAAAGGTGTCCTTGCTCTTGCTGCTCCGCGATCGATTGCGCGAAAACATGCTGGAAGTTCCCGTTTTTCCAAACAACTTGGCCTAGGAACTCCTCAAACGCTGCGAGGGAAGCAGTTCCGTGCCAGGCGGTAAAAATACACACCCACCGGGGAATATTTACACACCTCAGAAAAGTGACCGCACCGTCACGCCAAGGCGCAAGAATTAACGTGAGCGCGGTCTTTGTCGCTTACTTGAGGCCGCTTCGGCTGGCGATCCATCCGAGGCGCGAAGGCTCGCTCCGCCAAATCTCGGACGCCGCCGATTGCTGGCGAGGAGCGACAGGTGAGATGTGTGGGATTCGTGCGAGAAAACTACCGGCGAACCACTCTACCCTCGTGGAGCCAAGCCAAGTTGGTCGAACGTGCCTCGCAGGAATTTATGCGGATTCACCGGCGTGTCGTGAATGCGAACCTCGTAATGCAGATGCGGGCCTGTGCTCCGGCCCGAAAGGCCGACATAAGCGATGACCTGTCCTTTGCGGACGCTCTGCCCGTCGGTCACGGCGAAGCCCGATAGGTGTCCATAGCGGGTCGAGATGCCGTTGCCATGGTCGATCTGAAGCATGCGGCCGTAGCCATTGTAGAAGTCAGCGTAGTTCACGATGCCGTCTGCCGGCGCCAGCACCGGTTGTCCATAGGAGCACGAGATGTCCACGCCGGAGTGGAAAGCGCCTTCACCGTTGAACGGGTCGACGCGCACGCCGAACGGGCCCGTGATGGGACCGACGACGGGCCACAACGTGGGAGCGGTAGTGGCGTTCGTCCAGTCAGCCAGCGTCGCGTTATGGGTCAGCCCCATCCCCAACGCAGCCGTTGCCGAGCCATTCAAAGCTGAGCTGCGCAAGGCGTAAAGCTGGTCCATGGAATACTTCACTTCTTCGGGCTTGACCAGGCCCTCGCTCGCTTTCAGCAGCTTGGCGTTGGGCTTGAGGCCGTAAATGACAGAGACTTCATTGGCCAGCGAGCCCAGCGATGCAACCTGGATGTCCTTTTCGTGATTCACCTGCTCTAGTTGCACGTAGCGCGTCTGCAGGGCTTTCTTCTCCGAGCGCAACTGGTCGAAGCGGGCTACCTTCCACAGCATGCGGGTGTAGGAGCCGGCCATGCCAGTGATGGTGAACATGCCGATCAGCGCTCCGGCAAGGAACACGTAGAGATAATGAACGGGAATGGGAATTTTTCGTAGCTGGCCTTCCGCATCGCGGGCTACGAAGAGAATATAAAAGCGTTTACGCAAAAACTGTGGCCCTCGCATAAAAAATGTTCCGGGGAGCTACCGCAGTACATATAAAAATCCGGAACGTTAAGCCTTGTCCGACCCGAACCTCTGGGAACCTGGAACGCCGCGAACTGCCCGGCCTTCCATGCCGGCGGATACTGCGCTGCCGGGTACTCGGCTGGTATTAGCTGGATGACATCAAACCGTAACAGAAGCAACCAGCGGTGTCAAACAACTTGTGCTGCTCGAATACAACTAAAGTACTGTAAACAAACTTGATAACAGTGGTTTAGCATTCACGTATCCAGGCGGTAACTGGTGCCTTGGCAGTCACGACCGCTTATTTCTGAGCGTCCGCTCCGGATACCATTTATAAGTATTGACGTTCCACCATGCCGTGGAGGACGCCCGTGCCCCTGAAAGAAAAGCTGTTGATTGAGAGCATTCGTCGCGCTGCCGCGCGAGGTAGCCGGAGCGCTGGCACGGGAATCGGCGATGACTGTGCAGTGCTGCGAGTGCCTCGCGGGCACGAAGTGCTGGTGACGACGGACTTCAGCCTGGAGGACGTTCACTTCCGCCGCGAGTGGCATCCGGCGGATGCGGTCGGGCACCGCTGCCTGGCCCGAGGCCTCAGCGACATCGCGGCAATGGGCGGCGAGCCCCAGGCGGCGTTCCTCTCGCTGGCGCTGCCGCCAGAACTGCCGCAGAAGTGGGTGGACCAGTTCGTCGGCGGCTTGCTGAGGCTAGCCAAGCGTTATTCCGTCCCGCTGGCGGGCGGCGACACCGCGCAATCGCCAGCCGGAATTCTGGCAGATATCGTGGTGCTCGGCTCGGCGCCCGCCGGGAAGGCCATCTTGCGATGTGGAGCAAAGCCTGGGGATTTGCTTTACGTGACGGGAACGCTGGGATCGTCTGCTGCGGCGTTGAATCGGCTGCGAGACGGCGAGAAGCTCCGGCCAAGATCGCATCCCAAGCACTTCTACCCCGAGCCCCGCATCGCGATTGGTCAATTCTTGCGCGAGAAAAAGCTGGTGTCGGCAATGATCGACATCAGCGACGGGCTCTCCACCGACCTCGGCCACATCTGCGACGAGAGCGGAGTAGGCGCGGTGATTTATACGGATTCTCTCCCGATCGTGCGCGGTCTTCCTGTCGATCATGCGCTCGAGTTCGCGTTGCATGGCGGCGAGGAGTACGAGTTGCTATTCACTGCCCGGCCGGATCGACGGATACCGAAGCAGATTGCGGGAGTTCCGATCACGCAGATTGGCGAGATCGTTGGCGGCAGGCAGATGAAGCTCGCCAAAGCCGATGGACGAACGGAGATTTTGAGACCCGCAGGCTGGGAGCACTTCGGGTGAGAAAGTACCGGAGGTCAAGCCCAGGGGAACGAAACAATCGTAGCCCAGCGCGTAAGCGCTGGGGGAGGCACGAGATGGAACCTGAGTCCCGTAGGTGCCCGTGTCGTAGGTTGAATCTTAATTAGCGGTGGAACCATTCCCTCGAGATTTGTTTCGAACTAGCCGCAACGCGGCGGAATGAAGTTAGACGGGGGCGTCAGCCCCCGGTCAAGTGGGAAATTGACCCGAGCCGCGCAGCGGCGACACGGTTTGGACACAGACACCGTAGGGACGGCACGCTTGGCTGTAGGTTGTGATATCGCTGTGCCGGTATGCCCGATTATCGGTTGGACACCACGCCAACCGTTGACAAATCTTTGACAAGGCTGTGACACCACACCAGCGCGGCTGGCCTTAGCATTTAACCCGTCAGGCCCGCACTACGCGGGTATTTCCTGAAAGCCATTCGACGGAGACAATTTAAGAAAATGCGCTACACGAAGAACGTTTCAACCATCTCGCAGATTCATGCCGTTTCCAGGCGCGTATCGTTCTGCCTGGCTCTATTGATTCTTTGCAGCCTCGGAGCGTCGGCGCAGACCAACGGACCCCAAAACGATCCCCCCTCTGGACCAACCGGGATCCTCGTTCACAGCCAGTTTGGTGGACAAATCTTTGGCTTTGACATCGATCAGAATGGTACCGAGGGCATACTGGCGGAAGCCAAGTCGCTTTCCAACGGGAATGTGTTGGCCGCAGTCGAAACCTTTGATCAGGCGAGCGGCCGTATCCTCCACGTGGTGGAGCTAACGCAACCATCGCACGCGCAAGATGATTTCATCGCCCTGGGCGTCGTCGGCAACAGCGTCGGGCTCGTCGAGCACGAAAATGTGTCAGGCGGCTTTGTCACCACGCGTACGTTCAACATGTTGAACCCGCTGAGTGGAAACCGCATTACCGGCGCCTGGAATCCGCCCATCGGGTCGCAGCACATCATCATGCCGACGGGCGTGAGCCGCAGCCAGGGAGTTCCCAACGTCGCGGTATTCGCCTACGACAACAGCGATAATTTTATTCCCTATGTCTTCAGCTCTAATGTTGCCAACAATACGTTCGGTCCAGTCGTCCACATCACGGATTCCAACAATTTTGGCAGCGTACCTCCGCCTATCGCGTACGATAGCGTGACCAATCAGGCGGTACTCGGCGGAGGGACCGGAGCGTTCGACACCCGGCCCGTCATCGGCGTGGTTGGTCTTACTGCGGGCACGTTTACGGAGTTTGAGGGGATCGGGTTCGGGTTTGTCAACGGAATCGCCATGGATTCCGCGGACGGCATTTTCTGTACCGATACCGAGGATGACGCAAGTGTGGAATTTTACGATCTCAGCACCCAGACCGGTTTCACGGTTGTGCTGCCGGGATCAGGTGGACAGCAGCAGTTCAGCGGCGCCGATGTAGAGTTCGATTCCGTCCACAAGCTGTTCCTGATCGCTCAGCCCGATTCAAGCTCGTCGCCCAGTGGCAGCACCATCTACGTTTACGACATCCACGGGAACCTGCAGGAAACGATTAACGGATTCAACTTCTCAAATACTTTCAATGTGGTTCCCGCGCACATTGCCCTGAACCCCAGCCTTCGGTCCGGGTACATAGACGGTCCTGATTCCGGAGTGACTGAGATTCAGAATTTTACGTACTGACTAGCCATCGTTGAAGAGCACGTGAAACGGTTTCTCTTCGATACGGACCTCGCAAAAGACTGGATCGGCGGTGGGGATGTCACCGCCGATCCGACGCATTACGGGGACACGATTGTTAGTTGAGTACTGCAGCGGCCATCTTCACCTCGCGTAGCATAAGACCAAAAGTCTCTGCTGCAACCTGTCAGTTGACGCAAAATCCCCCTTCACGTATTGACCCGGTTCTGAGGAAAATCGCCTAATTACGTTAGTTGCGTTGGCTTTGAGCCTCTGGCAGGGGCATAATTCCAAGCAGATGAGCAAATACATGGCAGCGCTAATACTCGCGCTTGTGTGCTTCAAAGTGATTGGGGTGTCCGCGCAGAACACGGGATCGAGCGCCCAGGCACGCTGGACCGTGAGTCTGAAAAGGTATGGTTATCGTGGACCGCACGGCGGTTTGGTCAATGATCCGGGGTCATTAGCCAACGTCGCATTTTCGAAGAGCACCATTGCGGTCATTTTTGACGAGAAGGCCGAAGAAGACCAAGGCACAGCAACCGACAAGAAAGTCTGGTACGGGTGGCGGCTTTCGATTGTTTTCCTAAATGCGGCGAAAGGAACTATAGTCGCTAAACGATCGTGGATTGGGGACCTCGATTGGCATCGGCGGCTCATTCCCACCGCCGATGGAAACTTCGTTTTCCTGCTAACGAAATTTCCTGAGCCGCTTGAAATTCCACCGAGCGAACGCGCCCGAGCCAAACTGCGAGGACCGTATCCCGCCACACTGTTCCTACTTTCATCTGCCGGCGACGAACTGAAGCACGTGGGCCTATCGACCGGCGGCACGGGCTGGCAGATTTTGGCTTCGCCCTCGGGAAAATCCGTACTGTTGACTTACGAAGACGACAAGTCGATCCAATTTCGGCTGCTGGACGCTGACACACTGGAGCAACGTACCGCGTGGAGCGTAGCGGACGCGGCGAGCCTGCACGCTTCAGCAATTTCGGATGAGTACGTGTTGTTTTCGGCAGGTAAGGAATTCCTGATCGGAAGATTCAGCAGTGAATCGAAAAAAGTGCTCCTCCCACACGGCAATGCGCAGTTCTTGTCGGGCGACTTGATCCTGACAATAACGCCGCCGGCTCTGGACCCCTTGGGCAGCGCGACGATCACGAGTATCAAGGGCGAGGAAGTTGCTTCGATAGACCTTGGTGTTCATGATCGAATGGAGGGCGCTATACCACCTTTTGTGGCGGCTGACGGCCAACGGTTCGGTACAATCACTGACCGAATTACCGGAGGCCGTTTCCTGCGAAAATACCAACGCACTGTGTACGTCTGGGGGAGGCCACGCAACGATGTTGTCCTGAAGACAGAGATCCCATATTCGGAAAGACCTGAGGCCGCAATCTCCGCCGACGGTTCTGCATTGACTGTATTGAACGGAGGAAAGATTGCGCTGTACCGCTTGTCTGGTTCGGGAGCCTCTTCGCGGTAACAAAATTTGAGGCGTCCCGCGCCAACTGGCGACAAATCCCCATATCGCGAATGACCCCGACCGGGTTGCCAAGTACCTTCGTCACACTGCTCCGTGAGCCTCGCATCGACGATAGTCTGATCACTCCGCGTCTCCGCTGTTTATAATCCCTCCCATGAATCTGGAACAGAAATTGGCTGAACTGAAACGCCGCGACTCGCTGGCCGAAGCCGGCGGAGGCGAAGAGCGCCGGGCGCGCGAGCACAAGCAGGGCAAGATGTCGGCGCGCGAGCGCATCGAGTTCCTGCTCGACGAGGGCACCTTCGAGGAGACCGACAAGCTGGTCGTCCATCGCTGCACCGACTTCGGCATGGAAGAGCAGAAGTATTTCGGCGACGGCTTTCTGACCGGCTACGGCCGAATCGAAGGCCGGCTGGTCTTCGTCTTCGCGCAGGACTTCACCGTCTTCGGCGGTTCGCTGTCGGAGACCAACGCGGCCAAGATCGTCAAGATGATGGACATGGCGATGCGGGTGGGCGCGCCCGTGATCGGGCTGAACGACTCCGGTGGCGCGCGCATTCAGGAGGGCGTCCGCTCGCTGGCGGGCTATGCCGACATCTTCCTGCGCAACGTGCTGTCGTCGGGCGTGGTGCCGCAAATCTCGGCCATCATGGGCCCGTGCGCCGGCGGTGCGGTCTATTCTCCGGCGATGACCGACTTTATCCTGATGGTGCAGAACACTTCGTACATGTTCATCACCGGGCCGGAGGTCATCAAGTCGGTGACGCATGAGGAGGTCACCAAGGAAGAACTCGGCGGCGCGGTGACGCACAACGAAAAATCAGGCGTGGCGCACTTCATGGCGCATGACGACGCCGAGTGCCTCAGCATGATCCGCGAGCTGTTCAGCTTCCTGCCGTCCAATAATCTCGACGATCCTCCGCGCAAGCCCTGCACCGATCCCATCGACCGCGCCGACGAGAAGCTGGACACAATCGTCCCCGCCGAATCGAATCAGCCTTACGACATTAAGGACGTGATCAACACGGTGGTTGACGACAGCTACTTCTTCGAGGTGCAGGAGCATTACGCCAAGAACATCGTCATCGGCTTTGCGCGGTTGAACGGCAAGCCGGTGGGCATCGTTGCCAACCAGCCCGCGTTTCTGGCGGGAGTGCTCGACATCAGCGCCAGCATCAAGGGCGCGCGCTTCGTGCGCTTCTGCGATTGCTTCAACATCCCGCTGATCACCTTCGAAGACGTTCCGGGATTTCTGCCCGGCACCCAACAGGAGTACGGCGGCATCATCACCCACGGCGCCAAGTTGCTCTACGCATTTTCGGAGGCGACGGTGCCGAAAATTACCGTCATCACGCGCAAGGCTTATGGCGGCGCGTATTGCGTGATGGCCTCGAAGCACATCCGCACCGATGTGAACTACGCCTGGCCGACGGCCGAGATCGCAGTCATGGGACCAGAAGGCGCGGTGAACATTGTCTACCGTCGCGAACTGGAGAAGTCAGAGAATCCCGAGGCCGATCGCGCGGCGAAGATCGAGGAGTTCCGCGAGCGCTTCGCCAACCCTTACGTCGCGGCAGAGCGGGGATATCTGGACGCCGTGATCCGTCCGCGCGACACGCGCCGAAAATTAATTCAAGCTCTAGAGATGTTGGAGAACAAGCGCGACAAGAACCCGCCGAAGAAGCACGGGAATATTCCGTTGTGAAGACCAGCAATTAGCAACTAGCAATTAGCAACTAGCTTTAGGCCGCTGTTCGCGCATTCAAAGCAACGTAGTTTGTACGAAGAGAATTGTGGTCCGGGATGGCGATAGGAACTGACGGCCGATGGCTGAAAGCTGACAGCTAGAAAAAGGAAATCCCGAGTGCGCTTATTGATCCCTCGCTTTCGGCCAGTGGGTCACGTTCAAACCTTTGCCGGGCTGCCTTGCCGGATACTTGCGTATCTGGCACGACTCTCGGCTTGGATGTCGGACTCGCGACTAACCGGAATGACTGATCAACGCCTCGGGATTCCCGTCTTGCCCTTGACTCGTTTCCCGTTCCAAGCTGTCATGCAACTCGCGACGACTGTCGCGGGCGTTCTGCCTTGTGCCGTGAGCACCGGGCAGTACCTCGCTGCAGGTCACCGGACTTGCCAGTTACCCTCCTCGCTTGCGCGTTGAGGAAGCTTGCTGCTTAACTGCGAGAAGCTTGGAAACTCATCAAGGAACGAGTGTGTTTTTACTCCTCCTATTTCTAAAGTCAATAAAATTATCACGACTATATCTTGTTTGTTTTCAATCAAGTGCAGCTCGTCCACAGGCCCATGCCAGAATTTTGTGCAATGTGAAAACTGCTCTTCAACCAGCGTCAATTTCACACACTATTTTCGCGGCTTTTAATCACAAGAGCGATCAGTCAGGCGGAAATCTTGCTTGCTGTTCAATTGTGGGAATCTGGCGAAAATATTATCCAGCGCGGCATTCAGTCGCCATCAATTTTCGCGCGTGACAACCTGACAGGCGATTCGGATGTCGCAGGCCTCGCTTCCAACCGGGCAATCGTGCTGAGCTGAGGGATGGGATAGCGTCTCCGCCGCCAGCGAAATAGAATTGTGCCATGCTACTTCTGTTCTCGCTGGTAGTCGCTTTCGCGCTGCAAACTCCCGCCAATACCAATACCACAGACCCGATCACCGCTCAGTTGCGCGCCAAAGATCAGGCGCTACTGGACGCCATCGCGCCCGGCGATCGCAAAGTGTGGGAAGATGCGCTCGCCACCGACGCGGTTTACGTCGACGAGAACGGCGTCGTCATGGATCGTGCCGCGTTTCTGAAGCAGCTGGAGCCCCTGCCCGCGGGCGCCTCCGGCAGCCTTCGCATTACTTACTACGCAGCACACATTTCGGGAGACCTGGCCACTGTCATTCACAACGATGACGAGCAGGAGAATTATCACGGCCAGGTGCTGCAGGCGCGCTACCTGATGACCGAGACTTGGCGCCGCGACGAGGGCGAGTGGAAGCTCTATCTGGTTCACGCCTACGCGGTGCCCAAGGACCCTCCGGCGATCACGCTGCCGCCGAAGGAACTGGAGCAATACGTAGGCCGGTATTCAGCTGCGCCGGATCTGGTCTATGTGATCCGGTCGGATGGGTCGCAACTTATGGGCGGACGGCCGGGGACCACGATGAGACCGCTGAAGGTCGAAGTGCGCGACGTCCTCTTCGTTCCTGAACAGCCACGCATCCGGAAGATCTTTCAGCGCAATGACAAAGGCAAGATCACGGGATTTGTGGACCGGCGAGAAAGCTGGGACCTGGTGTAGAAGAAGAGCGAGAAGTGATGGCTGGAGCGTGAGGAAAGATTGTCGGCGGCAATAGGGGTCCCTCGACTCCGCTGCGCTCGGTATGACACAAGGTTTTAGTGATTCTGAAAGCTGACCGCTAATGCCTGACACCTGACGCCTATGGCTTCTGCAGCCTTTGCACGTCGCGGACGCCGGGAATCTTGCGCACGCCCGTGACGATGCGCTCCAGGTGCTTCAGGTCGGCGATGTCGGCGACAAGCTCGACCGTGGCGTGATCTTCGGCGGTCTTGGCTTCGATGTTCTGGATGTTGGTGTTGGCGTCGCTGATGACGGTGGCAATCTGTTTCAACATGCCGGGACGGTTGTCGCAGGAGACGGCCAGCTTGACCGGGTAGCCAACCTGCCAGATGGGAGAAGCGGCATCGCGGCCCCACTCGACGGCGATGCGACGCTCGGGCTCAAACATCAGGTTCTCTACGTTGGCGCATGAGGCGGAATGCACCGCGACGCCCTTGCCACGGGTGACGTAGCCGACGATCTCCTCACCGCGAATCGGGTTACAACATCGCGCGCGATAGACCATCAGGTCGTCATGTCCCTTAACTTTGATGGCGGAGTTGTCGCCGCCGAAGACGCGGCGTACGACGTTGGTGAAGCCGCTGTTTGATGCTTCGTCGGTGGTGGGAGCCGGAGCGTGGCCGGAGAAGGACTGCGCTTCGTCGGCGGGCACCAGACGCGCCAGAATGCTGCGCGCGGAAAACTTGCCGTAGCCGATGGCGGCGAGCAAGTCGTCAGGCTTGGCCATACCGTTCTCGGAGGAGACGCGCATCAGCTCCGCATCGTTGAGCGACTTCATCGAGATGCGGTATTTGCGCGCTTCCTTCTCCATGAGTTTGCGGCCGATTTCGACGGCGCGCTCCCGCTGATGGAGGTTGAGCCAGTGCTTGATCTTCTGCCGGGCGCGCGAGGACTGGGTGTATTGCAGCCAGTCGCGGCTGGGATGATGTCCCGGCTGAGTGAGGATTTCGACAATGTCGCCGGAGCGCAATTTATAACGCAACGCGACGATGCGCCCGTTGACCTTGGCGCCGACGCAGGTGTGGCCGACCTCGGTATGCACGGTGTAAGCGAAGTCGATGGGCGTGGCGTCGCGCGGCAGAATCACGATGCGACCCTTGGGCGTGAAAGTGTAAACCTCCTCGGGATAGAGATCGATCTTCAGGGTCGCGAGAAATTCCTTGGAGTTCTTGATGTCGCGCTGCCACTCGACCACCTGCCGCAACCATGCCAGACGCTGTTCATCGCGCGCCGAAACCGGGCCGTCCTTGTATTTCCAGTGCGCGGCGATGCCCTCTTCGGCCATCTTGTGCATGTCCTCGGTGCGGATTTGCACCTCGAAGGCATGGCCTTTTTCAGAGATAACAGTGGTGTGCAGCGACTTGTAGAAATTGTTGCGGGGGATGGCGATGAAGTCCTTGATGCGTCCCGGCACCGGCCGCCACTGGTTGTGAATGATGCCCAGCACGGCGTAGCAATCGCTTTCCGATTGCGTAATGATACGCATCGCCAGCATGTCGTAGATCTGCTCGATGGAAATGTGCTGGCGCTGTATCTTCTGCCAGATGCTGTACAGGCGCTTGATGCGCGCCTCCACGCGCGCCTGAATTTTGTTCTCCTTCAGCTTCTGCTCGATGACGCCTTGCACTTCCGAAAGAAACGCCTCGCCCTCTTTGCGGCGCGACTCGATGGCGTCTTTGACCTGGTCGTAGGAGATGGGATCGACATACTGGAAGGCAAGGTCTTCAAGTTCGCCGCGAATTTTGCCCATGCCCAGGCGGTGGGCGATGGGCGCGTAAATGTCGAGCGTCTCGCGCGCAATTTTCTGTTGCCGCTCGGGCGAGAGGAACTGCAGGGTGCGCATGTTGTGCAGACGGTCGGCCAGCTTGATGAGCACCACACGGATGTCGTCCATCATGGCCAGGACCATTTTCCGGACGTTCTCGGCCTGGGCCTCTTCGGAGGACGCAAATTCAATTTTGTTGATCTTGGTGACGCCTTCGACGATGTGGGCGACCTGCTCGCCGAATTCGGTGTTGATGTCCTGGACGGTTACCGTGGTGTCTTCGACCACGTCATGCAGCAAGCCCGCGGCGATGGCGGTGGTGTCGAGGCGCATCTCCGCCAGGATCGTGGCGACCTGCAGAGGGTGCGCCAGGTATGGTTCGCCCGACTCGCGCGCCGTTCCTTTGTGATGCTGGAGGGAAAACTCGTAAGCTTTCTTGATGAGCGAGAGGTCCTCGCTCTCGCGGTAGGTGCGGACCTTGCGCAGGAGATCGCGAAAGCGGGTGACGGTCAGAACGTTGGTCGCGATCTGTTGGCGCAAAGTCGCCATGTCCGATTATACGACGAGAAATTTACTGGTGTTTGAAGGACGCGCGCGCGAGCGTTCAGCGTCGAATGAGAGACGTTGAGCTTGCTGCACCAAAATAGGGTACAGTCGTACCCGATAAGGGTACGGAGGGATGCGCATACTAATCAGTGGAGCGTCGGGATTGCTTGGGTCGGCGCTGACCCGCGCGTTGCGGGCAGAGGGTGATGAGCCGGTTGCGCTGGTGCGTCGCCCGGCGCGAGCCGGCGAGGTGCAGTGGGACCCAAGGCAGCCGCTTGATCCGGCGAAGCTCGCCGATTGCGATGCCGTGGTGCACCTGGCGGGCAAGAACATCGCCGGTCTCTGGACGAAAAAGTTCAAGCAGGAAGTGCTGGAGAGCCGCGTTGGCGGCACGCGAACTCTGGCGACAGCGGCCGCTAAGAGCTATCGCCAGGGCGGCAAGCCGCGGCTATTCGTGTCAGCGTCGGGCATGAGCTACTACGGCGATCGCGGCGACGAGTTGCTGACGGAGGAATCATCGGCGGGGCAAGGATTTCTCGCCGAAGTGGTGAAGCAATGGGAGTCCGCGACGGCTCCGGCCAGCGAGGCCGGCGTGCGCGTGGTTAATCTGCGCATTGGAGTGGTGCTGGCCCGCGATGGAGGCGCGCTGAAGCCGATGCTGACGCCATTCCGGCTGGGCCTCGGCGGGAGAGTAGGCAGCGGAAAACAATATTGGAGCTGGATTGCGCTGGACGATGTGATCGGCGCGATGATATTCGCGCTGAAGAATGAGAGCCTGCGCGGGCCGGTGAATATCGTAGGGCCCGCGCCGCTTCGCAACGACGAGTTCGTGCGCGCGCTGGGCCGGGAGTTACATCGTCCTGCATTATTTCCCTTGCCCGAGTTCGCGGTGCGGGGATTGCTGGGTGAGATGGGACAGGAGTTGCTGCTGACCTCGGAGCGGGTTCTGCCGGCAAAGCTGAGCGCGGCGGGATACCGGTTCCGCTATGCCGAACTGGCGGATGCCTTGCACGCCGCGCTGGGTGGGCAGTAGTCACTACTCAGGTACAGCGCATTTGGCAGGACCAAGTTTTCCACAACTGATTTTTCTTCAGGCTCTCGACAGCGCGCCTATAATGGGGCGACTCGGCGCGCCTCCCAAACTTTCCCGTTAACGAACAGCTGCAGGTCGCGCTGTGCTGGTTAGTTGCTAACTGCTGACAATGACCACCACCGACAAACGCAAAGTTCTTGGCCGCGGACTGGAGACCCTGCTGCCTTCGCGGCAGGTCCCTCACGCTCCGGTCGTCGTCGCCGCCGCTCCCAAGCCCGACGCCGACGAGCTCCACCACATTCCCCTGGAGCAGCTCGATCGCAATCCTTATCAGACCCGCACAGGCCCGCTCGATCCGGACGCGCTTAAGGAGCTGGCGGCTTCTATCAAGACAGTGGGCGTGTTGCAGCCCATTGTGGTGCGTCCGGTGGCGGGCGGCCGCTACCAGGTGATTGCGGGCGAGCGGCGCTGGGAAGCTTCGCGCAGCATCGGCTTACCCACGATTCCCGCCCTGGTGCGGCATGTCTCCAACGTGCAGGCGATGGAGATGACCATCATCGAGAACCTGCAGCGCGAGGACCTGAACGCCATTGAGCAGGCCCGTGCCTTCGAGCGGCTGTCGCGCGAGTTCGGCCTGACCCAGGACCAGATGTCGCTGCGCACCGGCAAGGAGCGCTCCACCATCTCCAACTTCCTGCGCCTGCTGAAGCTGCCGCTCTACGTGCAGGGACTGATGGAGCGCAACGATCTCAGCTTCGGCCATGCCAAGGCGATGATGCCATTGGAGTCGCCCGAGCATATCGAGCGGGTGGCGCGCCGCATAGTCGATCACGGACTCTCAGTGCGGCAAACCGAAGAGGCGGTCGCGCACCTGGTGCAGCCGCTGGTTCGCAAGACCGAAAAACAGCGCATCATCGATCCCAACGTCCGCGAAGCGGAAAGCACGTTACAAGAGGCATTAGGTGTCCGCGTCACCATCGACGACCGCAAGGGCAAAGGCAAGATCCTCATCGAGTATTCCTCGCTGGAAGACTTCGATCGCATCATTGAGGCCCTCGGCGGCAAGAAGACGGATTGAAACAACCGGCATCTCAGCAGGCTCCCGCCTGGCACATTACCGCGACGCTCTGGAGCGTCAATTTACTTGGTCAGAGTCTTCAGAGATTCCACCGGCTCGAATTGCGCTTTCAGGAATGAAAAGCCAAGGACACGCGGGTCGTTCTGGGGATTGCCCTTCACCTTGAGGGAATCATCGACCTGAATGACCAGCTGATTTTCGCCAGGCAGGAACGCAGTTCTGTCCACAACAAATTCAGTGCTGTCCTGTCCGGCGGCAATGGTTCCCAGCACATGTCCATTCAGCAGGATGCGGGCAGGCCGTCCAGGATTCGCGGTGCCGAAGATCCGCACTCGCACTCGGGAAGAGTCGGTGAAGTCCGACGCCACCCGGAAGTAGATGGTCGCCAGCCCCATGGTCCACACGGGATCCGGAGCTACTAACCCTTCATTGAACCCTTTGTTCAGGCTGGAAAGATCATCCAGGTGAATAGTGAAGGGAAGCTTGAGCGCAGGGTAAGGAGCTAATTGAAACTCCCAATGGGCGTCGTTTGTCAGGACTCGACAAGGCGGCTCACAGGCTGTCGGTACGTCGGTCAGGATGAGGTTGGTGAGTCCCGCAAACTGTTGACAGCGGTTGTCCCGTCTGAAGGTGAATGCCCACAAATCGTCCACGCAGAAGGCCCGATGTTCGTGTTTCAACCTGCTGGCCACTCCGGCCATGGTCATCCAGTCGCCGGAGTCGAAGGTGAGATGGACCACCTTGCCATCATCTGGCGGCAGATGGGTAACGAGCAGATCGCTTTCACCCTCTCCCTTCTCCGCATGGAGAAAGCCTTTCTTAGCGCCGAACATGGAAAGCGGTAGCAGGGCACAAAGGACCACAGCCGCTACAGGCCGAATGGTCAGCCGAAGACCGTCCAGAATTAACGCCGCCATCAAGAACAAAGACAGTAGCTGCAGGCTAAAGAAGAAGTAGCCATTGAAGTTGAACAGGGGACCAGCCATCTTCAAGGTCCAGTAGTAGAAGAGCAGGGCAACCAGCACAATCTCGAGCGCCGCATACTGAATGAACGGGGAAATTTTCTGCCTACCCCTGGCATAGAGTCCTATGATCAGCCCTGTCATCAAGCAACCAAGGCACCAATAAGCGGCAACATAGGGCTTTGAGCCGCCTTTCGAAATAAGGCCGGCCGATGAGGGTTCCAGCACGACTTCCGGGTCCGGTATAAAAGCGAGGAAGCTGAATTCGTACTTAAGCGATTGGAAGGGGTTCTGCTGCAAGCCCTTGTGCTCGCCAGCGTGGTGCAAGATCGCCCGGACATTGTTGTCGCGGTGTATCACCACATCCAGCAAGATGGGAATCGAGAAAAGGACGACCAGCGCCGCACTAATCGCAACCGGCTTTCGGTTTCGGCGCAGGAACTCCCGTACTCCAACCGCTCTGCCGAATCGCCACCATAATGTGACCAGCGCCGCCACTGAGAGTACCCCAACAAACATCGGCTGGGCCACGTGCCCATGCATCAGCAAGAGTCCGCTGAAGGCGAGCCACGGCAACTGCGACGATTCGCCGGTCGCCACCGATGCGCACACGGTGACGAAGAACAGAAAACAGAACATGAACACGTGCGGCATCCAGATGGAAAAAACAGCGGAGCCGGGAATTGTGCGATTCACAACGTAGATGAACAACAGGGAGAGCAATAATGCTGCCGGCGGAAACAGCCGGGAGCGGCAACGCCTGGCAATAATGCCGATGGCGCCGAACAGGAATGCTGTGTTCAGCACAACCATGCATAGGATATGCGCATTCATTTCTGCGGGGACCAGGTGCAGCTAGTCGTGCAATACTCTCTCGCCAAAAGCGAAGATATAAAAAAAAGCCGGTCCCGGATGATGGAAGCCCCAACGCGAGTAGTTGCCCAGCAATTCCCGGAAGTGCTTGGCTCGCTCCACTTGAAGTGCGTTGGCAGCAAAGTCCGTGTACTCCCAAATCGGGACCTTGAAGAGGTCGCGGTTTAGGATCAGCAGAATCGCCAGGAAGACGATGGCAGACACGACCACCGCAAACGATGAAGAGCGCGAGGTATCCAACTCCGTGTTATCGCGAAGCACCACCAGAACCTTGTCTCCGAAAGATTTCTTTAAGCTAACTGATGGCCGCCATGGATCAGGCGTCCCTCAGCGCGCCAAAGATGATAAGGCAGAAAGGCAAATATCCAGCCTGGGGACGACCGGGCCGAGGAACCATCTGGTGCGACCCTGGGGAGGCGCGGCGACGGCGGCACTTTCTCCGGAGGATTTGGCAACATAGTCGGCCATACAGTTCATTCTAGCGTGCGCTTTCCCTGGGTGTCACTGACGGTACGGACAAAGGCAGGGCGCGGCGTTCGAGATAACGTCGTAAACTCCGGCTGTAGTCCTACGTTGTGGGATGGGGAACCTCATGGTCCTATCTGCCGGCCTTGGCCGCCGTCACTTTCTACTTGACGGGCGCGTGTCGGCTGACGTATATCTCAGCCCTTGCCGCAAACAGGGACGCAATGTTACGTCTCTGTTGTCCGCATCGATCAAATGTCCGGGACTTGCAAAGGAGCGCCGCAAGGCGCACGTCCGCAACGACCGAAACATCGAAAGGAAAGCTATGAAGAAAGATACAATCAGACTCAGCGTCATCGTATTTGCGGCCCTGGCCGCGCTTGCGCTGTGTACGCCCATCGTAGCCGCTCAGGACAACATGGGTGGCAACCCCGAAGCCATGCAAAGGCTGGAGAAAATGTCGGCAGCGTTGCAACTGACGCCGCAGCAGAAGCGGCAGGTCGCGCCTGTCATCATGGACGAGGCGCCTAAAGTGAAGGCGCTGAAGAGCGACACCACCATGCCGCCGCTGCAAAAGGCGATGAAGATGCGGCAGATCAGCGAGGCCACCGACGCCAAGCTTAAGCCCATCCTCACGCCATCCCAGTATCAAACCCTGATGCAGATGCAGGCGCAGGAACGGCAGCAGATGATGCAGAAGATGGAGAACCGGTAAGGAGAACGCAGCGGGCTCGGTTGACATCCCAAGGCGGCCGAGCCGACGGATCCGAACAGCAATGGTCCGGGACCGACTGTGGTCGAGGCCGTCTCACAGGCTGCTACTCACCCCAGTAGCCGTGATCCCGCAAGAAATAGGATTCGTTCCAGGAATTCAAGGCGGTGCGCAAGAACATGGTTGCCATTCGTGCGTGACCCATCTTGCGGAAGCGTCGGTTGGTGGTATGGATGTTCCCGCTCACGATTCCGAAGTGGCGCGGCGAGACTCGTTTGCTCAGAAGATAATCCTCAGCAAAAAGCGCGTTTTCGTTGAAGCCCCCTAGTTCATCGAATCTGGCCTTGTCGAAGAGCATGAACATGCCGGTGGCAAATGGCTTGACCCACGCGCCGGCGTACTGAAAGAGGTTGTTTCCGGCGTAGAGGAGGTGGTCGCGCCAGTTCCCGTCTGGGCACCAGATGTTGGTGGTCAGACAATGCAGTTGGCGGCGGCGCATCTTTTCGAGGGCCCGGCGTAACAGCGTTCTGTCGTGCAGCACAACATCCGCATCGACAAACAGGACATACGGCGTATCCGCCAGGCGGGCTCCCGCGTTGCGGCCGACGGACGGCAAGCCGCCGGGGACCACGGCAATGTTGATCCGATCGCGCATGGCGAGGGCGATCGGAACAGTGCCGTCAGTTGAGCCGGCATCAGCAACGAATACTCTGGTATGCGGCAAAAGCGGGTAATCCTGCCTGCTCAAAGAGGTCAACAGGATCGGCAGATGCTTGCTCTCGTTCTTCGCTGGTACGACGATCGTTAGTTCCGCCTTGGTATTCACGGATGGCAACTCCTTCGTCACCGACGGCTACATACGTCGGGCGGTGGTCGACCCAGGCGCCGGTGTTGTAGTAATCGACACCATCACGATGCTGATGCAGAGGCAGATGCGTGTGTCCGCAGAAGATGCGGTCAATCTCGCCCGCCTGGGCATAAGCCAGGGCGCTTGCAGCTACCTTGGTGGACAGCCGCAGACAGCGAGTGTTCAGGCGATCGAGATAGCGGGAGAAGCGCTTGTTGCCGATATCGAGCTTCTGTATGCGGCTGAAGAGCAGCTCTCCGCCGCGACTGAGCAATTCGTTGTGCAGCGAGAAACGGTCGAACTGGTGGCCGTGAATGGCCAGGTGACGCAGTCCGTTGTAGGTCCAGACGTAACGCTTGAAAACCGGAACTCCCACAAGGTGGAACATCACCTTGGAGAGGCCTTCGTCATGATTGCCTTCCACCCAAACGATTTCGACATTGCGTTTGCGATTGGAGAGTTTGCGGATGCAGGAGAGGAATTCCCAATGATCGCCGTTGAGCCGCGCGAAGTTGAGGTCGGAGAAGATATCGCCCAGAAGAATCAAACGGCCGAATCTGCAAGATTGGAGCAACGCCACGGCATCCCGGGCACGGCTGATATCTGACCCGAGGTGAATGTCTGACAGGAGCAACGTATCAAGCGTTGGAGCCTGCATGCCTACATTGTGGGACAAAGTACGTAACAGGATGATGAAAGGCAGATGAACATCTGGTTGCACTAAAAACAGGGCATCCCGGCCGATACTGGTCTTGACGAGCCGAAATCATCGCCGGCCTTACATCACCCGTACTTCTCAAGATGCTGCAGAAGGTCATTTGCCCTATGTTCAGTTTTGACCGGACAAGTTCTCGCCCGTTCAGATATCGTCTGTAGTGAAGTGGTTATCATCCGTCTCTTCTTTCAGGTTCTCTGAACTAAGTCAGCCCATCTGAAGCTTTCTCTCTTAGTCACCTGACGACTTCAAGACAAGGAGACCGATGCTTGCCCGAATTGTCTCTATTCATCTGAAATCAAACCTGCCTTCTGACGACATACGAACCGTCGAGACAGACACTCCTCTTATTACACTAAGTAAACAAAATGGCATTAGGAGATTGATTGTTGGTGGCATGCTGCTGGGATTGATACCCGGTGTGTGCTTTGCCCAGCGCGCATCACAGCATTCAACTCCGAATGCGACAGCCGCTCCCAACGCGAACACGGTAGCTCCCAACGAACCCACCGTGGCTCCCAACGCGCCTACCGTGGCTCCCAACGCGCCCACCATGGCCCCCAACGCACCTACCGTAGCTCCCGACGCACCTACACTAGTTCCAGACGCGCCTGCCGTAGCTCCTAGCGACGCATCCCAGAAGCCGCCAATCTCTTCGGATACGGGAGTCAATCAGGATGCGGCACCCCCGAGCCTGCAACCCTGAGGGGAAGGGTTAGCGGCCCGTACTTAATTATATTGAAGACCGGCGGGTCACAAGATTGCAAAGGGGTCATCGCACCCAGGGAACGAGCAGAATCCGGGAAAGCCCAACCGCTCCAGAGAGTTAGCCAGGAGCGGGCCATCGCAACCAATCCATTCAATGATAGACTTTGCCCGCCACGCCAGCCCGCAGGAGGCCGTCATGTCTTCACACGATCCCGTTGCCCGGAGCCTGAGCGGTCACCTCCGGACTTTGGGGATATGCTGGATAGGTTATGGAGTCATTCGTTTGATTATGGGTGTGTGCCTGATCATCTATGTCAGTACAGCGACCGTAATGTTTGGCACTCTGCTCAATCGCGTACCTGACCCGTTAGCGCTGATGGGTGTTTTCCACTTTCTGTATACGGTAGCGATAGCGTTGTCGGCTATCTGCGGAGTCTTAGGGCTTATGGCTGGATCGGCCTTACTTGCAGGACGGCAATCGGGCCGGAGGCTCGCCCTTATTGCAGGGTTTTTATCGCTATCCAATATTCCGCTGGGCACAACTCTGGGGATTTACACGCTTGTAGTTTTGCTTCCAACAACCGCTATGCAGCTTTACGATCGTTCCGGTTGATGGGGATGGCGAACCGGGGGAATGGCGGCAGCTCTCCTGGCCGACTTCGCAACGCGGGGCTTTGCCATTTCGCGCTCGACGTCGCGAAGAATTTCTTCGTCGGATTCTTTCTTCTGATTTTCCTTCAATGGCATAAAGCCATCATGTCATGCCCCGAAAGGCAAGAACGGTCAGTTCAGACCAGTTTTGGAAGAAACTTACCACTTCAAGGACAGGTGCGAAATTCCAGCCCGCGGTACGATAGAGGCGGTTGTCTTTCGCAGAAAAGCCGCAAAACCGCGGCGACCTTATTCCTGGAGGAAGATATTTAGAAGGGAGTTGTGAACCCGAATCTCGCCGTTATATTCGATGAATCCCAGCTTTCTGAAGCGATTCATAAAGAAGCTGACGCGGGACCTGGTTGTGCCAATCATCTCCGCCAGGATTTCC
>Ga0181532_10000769_pt1 | contig 32077 bp, 28 predicted proteins | sample PEATcosm2014_Bin_33_FD_119768 | JGI IMG/M metagenome (GOLD analysis project Ga0181532, IMG submission 119768) | Peatland microbial communities from MTU Mesocosm Facility, Houghton, MI, USA - PEATcosm2014_Bin11_30_metaG | ecosystem: Environmental > Terrestrial > Soil > Wetlands > Peat | place...
CGAGATCACGACCGTGGCGATGCGCCGCGTCGCGCCGGGCAGCGGGCATTCGGTGCTGGACCTGCTGGCCGGGCGCGGCATCCGCGTACTGCCGAATACCGCGGGGTGCCACACGGCAGCCGACGCGGTGCGCACCGCCGAACTGGCCCGCGAGGCGCTCGGCACCCGGTGGCTGAAGCTCGAAGTGATCGCGGACGAGCGCACCCTGCTGCCGGATCCGGTGGAACTGCTGGACGCGGCCGACCTGCTCGTGGCGCGGGGATTCACCGTCCTGCCATACACCAGCGACGACCCGGTGCTGGCCCGGCGCCTGGAGCAGGCCGGCTGCGCCGCGGTCATGCCGCTCGGCGCGCCGATCGGCTCCGGGCTCGGCGTCCGGAATCCGCACAACATCGAGCTGATCGTGGAGGAGGCCGGCGTCCCGGTGATCCTCGACGCCGGCATCGGGACCGCGAGCGACGCCGCGATCGCGATGGAACTGGGCTGTGACGCGGTGCTGCTGGCGACCTCGGTGACGCGGGCCCGGGACCCGGAGCAGATGGCCGGGGCGATGCGGCACGCCGTCAGCGCCGGGCGGATGGCCCGGCTGGCTGGGCGCGTCCCGGCCCGGCGCTACGCCAGCGCCTCATCACCTCCGGCGAGCGGCGAACCGCAAAGCGGGTAATCCAGCCCAGCGCGGCTGACCTGCTCGTACAATTGGCCCCGATGGACACCACCCTCGCGGATCCCCTGGTCGGGCGGCTGCTTGACGGCCGCTACCAAGTGGAAGCGCTGGTTGCGCTCGGGGGCATGGCGACGGTGTACCGCGCCATCGACACCCGCCTGGACCGCCGGGTCGCGCTCAAGGTGATGCACGCCGACCTGGCACGCGACGAGGATTTCGTCGGCCGGTTCATCGGCGAGGCCAAGTCGGCCGCGCGGCTCTCGCACCCGAACGTGGTCTCCGTCTACGACCAGGGCCGGGACGGCCCGTACCCCTATCTGGCCATGGAGTACCTGCCCGGCCGCACCCTGCGCGACCTGCTCGGCGAGCGCGGCTGGTGTCCGCCCCGTGAGGCGCTCGCCATCATGGTGCCGCTGCTGTCGGGCCTGGCGGCCGCGCACACCGCCGGGATCGTGCACCGGGACGTCAAGCCGGAGAACGTACTGATAGCGCCGGACGGCCACCTGAAGGTGGTTGACTTCGGCCTGGCCCGGGCGCTGTCCGTCAGCAGCCAGACGCGGACGGGCGTGATCATCGGCACCGTGGCGTATCTGGCCCCCGAGCAGGTCACCGGGACCAGTGCCGACGCCCGCACCGACGTCTACGCGGCGGGCATTGTCTTGTTCGAGCTGCTCACGGGGGTCAAGCCACACACCGGCGACGGCCCGCTGGCGGTGGCGTACAAGCACGTCAACGAGACGGTCCCGGCCCCCTCACGGTTCGTCCAGGGCATCCCGCCGGAGGTTGACCGGCTCGTCCTGCAGGCCACCAGCCGCGATCCTCGGGGGCGCCCGGCGGATGCGGCGGATTTCCTTCGGCTGATCTACGACGTCGTGCGCGGGCTGCCGGACGACGGCCGGTGGGCTGCCCCGGCCGCCGCGTGGCCCGGGACCGGCCCCGCCGCGCACCGGGCCACCGGATACGGGGCCACCGGATACGGGGCCACCGGCGGCCCGGGATACGGTGGCACGGGATACGGGGCTCCGGGATACGGGGCTCCGGGATACGGGGCTCCGGGATACGGGGGCGAGAACCACACGCAGGTCCTCGGGATCCCCGGCGACGGCCAGACGGTCATCGCCGGGCGCGACGACCCGGGCGGCCACGACGGCTACGGTGGCACTGGCGGTCACCGGCGCAAGCGACGGGTCTGGCTGCTGGTGGCCCTGCTGGCGGTGCTCGTCTTCGCGGCGGCCGGGGGCGCCGGGTGGTGGTACACCCAGGGCGGCTACACCACGGTCCCCGCGGTCGCCGGCATGACGGACGGCGCCGCGGTCACGGCGCTGCGCGCCGACGGCTTCATCGTCCGGATGGGCGCGCCGGTGACGGATAATGACGCGCGGGCCGGTATGGTCGCGCGCACGGTGCCGGCCGTGGGCGGCCGCGTCCACAAGGGATCGGCGATCACCATCATCCCGTCCGCCGGGCCCCGGATGATCAAGGTGCCGGACGTATCCGGACAGCCGCTCGCCGACGCTCAGCAGGCGCTGCGCAACGCCGGACTGGCCCCCGGGCAGGTCCGCAAGGTGCCGTCCGGCTCGGTCGACGCCGGGATCGTGGTGAGCACCCAGCCGGCCGCCGGGCTGTCCTCGCCCCAGCAGACGCCCATCGCCATCACGGTCAGCGCGGGCCCTCCGCTGCCCGACTTCCGCGGCCAGGACCAGCAGAGCATCCAGCAGTGGGCGTCGCAGAACGGCATCACGCTCAGCGTCCAGCAGGACACGGGCAGCTCCCAGCCGCAGGGCACCATCACCTGGCAGTCGCCGGCCCCGGGCACGCCGATCACCGTCAACGAGACGGTGACGATCAAGGTGTCGGCCGGGCCGCCCCAGGTCGCCATCCCGAACGTGGACGGCATGGGCATCGGCGAGGCACGGCAGAAGCTGATGAAGCTCGGCTTCGGCGTGACGGTGAACCGGTTCGGGCCGTTCAACGAGGTGTTCGCCCACTCCCCGCACGACCAGGCGCCCAAGGGCAGCACAATCACCATCGACGCCGGCTTCTGAGCCGGCCTGCCGCACCCGTGCGGCCGTGGTCCGGCGCTCCGGGACGGGACGGGCGAGGCCCTCCGGGAGGGACCCGGCGGCGCTCTTCGGGCGGGCCGGGCGCGGAAAATGGGTGCCACCATCCGCCGCCGGTGGTTAACTCCGTGACGGTCGCCTGAGCCGGCGCGGTGCGTTCAGCCGAAGAAGACTTCGGCCTCCGCGTACCGCTCCGGGGGGACGGTCTTCAGCTCGGCGGTCGCCTCGCTCAGCGGCACCCGGATGATGTCAGTGGAGCGCAGGGCCACCATGTTGCCGAACGCGCCGTCGTGGACCGCTTCGATCGCGTGCACGCCGAACCGGGTGGCGAGCACCCGGTCGAACGCGGTGGGGGTGCCGCCGCGCTGGATGTGGCCGAGCACGGCGACCCGGGCCTCCTTGCCGGTCCGCGCCTCGATCTCGTTGGCCAGCATCTGCCCGACGCCGCCCAGCCGCACGTGGCCGAACGCGTCGAGATCCTGCTCGGTGACCGCGATGTCCGCCTCGACCGGGTGTGCACCCTCGGCGACCACGACAATCGGCGCGTACCGCGTCTGGAATCGGTGCTCGACGTACTCGCAGACCTTCTTGATCTCGAATGGCTTCTCTGGGATGAGGATGACGTTGGCGCCGCCGGCGACCCCGGCGTGCAGTGCGATCCAGCCGGCGTGCCGGCCCATCACCTCCACGATCAGCGCGCGGTGGTGGCTCTCGGCCGTCGTGTGCAGGCGGTCGATGGCCTCCATCGCGATGTTCACGGCGGTATCGAAGCCGAACGTATAGTCGGTGGCGCCCAGGTCGTTGTCGATCGTCTTGGGTACGCCGACGACGTTGACACCCTCGGCGTAAAGCCGGGTCGCGGCGCCGAGGGTGTCCTCGCCGCCGATCGTGACCAGAGCATCGACCCCCAGGCCGGCCAGGTTGTCCTTGATCCGCTCCACGCCCGAGCGCTCACCGCCCTGGTCAGCGAAGGGATTGGTCCGCGACGTGCCCAGGATCGTCCCGCCGCGCGGCAGGATGCCCCGGACGGCCTGCACATCCAGCGGGACGGTGTCCCCCTCCAGCGGGCCGCGCCAGCCGTCACGGAAGCCGACGAACTCGTATCCGTACTCCTGCACGCCCTTGCGGACCACGGCGCGGATAAATGCATTCAGGCCGGGGCAGTCGCCGCCACCGGTAAGGACTCCCACTCTCATGGGGCCACCTTAGCCCGTGCCGGGGTCCGCAGGCCGAACCTTAAGACCTGGTTTGCGGGGGGTTTCGGGCCGCGGTTCCGGGGGCGTTTCGGGCTGCGGTTATGGGGGCGTTTGCGGCGGCGGTCCTGGCGGCTCGGCCGCGGCTCCCGGCGGCCCGTCCGCGGCCAGCTGCTGGGCATCCGCCGCCAGTTTCTCCTTGGCCTGCTGGGCGTAAATGTCCACGTATTCCTGGCCGGAGAGCTTCTCGATGACGTGCATCACCTCGTCGGTGACCGCCCGCAGCACGCCGCGGTCCGACGCCATCCCGTAAAACCGGGAGAAGTCCAGCGGCTCGCCGAACCGTACGCCGGGCCGGACCCCGAAGTTCGGCCGGGTCTGGCCCGACGGCATGAACTCGAACGTGCCCACCATCGCGCACGGGATCACCGGGACCTGTGCCTCCAGGGCCAGCCGGGCGACGCCGGTCTTGCCGCGGTAGAGCCGGCCGTCCGGGCTGCGGGTGCCCTCCGGGTAGATGCCGAGCAGCTTGCCCTCGGCGAGCACGCGCAGGCCGGTCCGGATCGCGCGCTCGCTGGCCGCGCCGCCGCCCCGGTCGATGGGTATCTGGCCGAGGGCGCTGAAGAATGCCTTGCTGATCAGGCCCTTGATCCCGGGGCCGGTAAAGTACTCCGCCTTGGCCAGGAAGATCACTTGCCGCCGCAGCGGGAGCGGGCCGAAAAAGTGGTCGGCGAACGAGAGGTGATTGCTCGCCATGATGGCTGGCCCGCGCCGGGGCACGTTCCGCGCGCCCTCCGCCCAGGGACGGAAAACGATCTTGAGCACTACGCCGAGGGTAAGCTGCGCGAGTTTGTAATACACGCCCAAATATTCGCACGTTCGGCGGTGTTTTTACCGCCACGCGGGGTGCGATCTGGCCGCCCGCATGCGACGATGCCTAGCACCGGCCGGTTGACCACGGGTGGGAGGGAGCGGCGCTTCATGGCCGAGTTGTTGCCAGGTGCGGAGCCGTTTTACCGCACGGGCGGTGCCGTCGGGGTGCTGCTCTGTCACGGGTTCACGGGGAGCCCGCAATCGCTGCGCCCCTGGGCGGAGTTCCTGGCCGACGACGGGCTGGCTGTGTCCGTACCCCTGCTGCCCGGGCACGGTACGACCTGGCAGGACATGGCGCGGACCACCGCGGCCGACTGGTACGCGGCGGTCGAGCAGGCCCTGGCCGGGCTGCGTGCACAGTGCTCCGAAGTGTTCGTGATGGGCCTTTCGCTGGGCGGCTGCCTCGCGCTGCGGCTCGCCGAATGCCACGGCCCGCGCATCAGTGGCCTGGTGCTGGTCAATCCGTCGCTGGCTCCCGACACCAGGCTGTTCCTGCTGGCCCCGGTGCTCAAATACGTCCTGCCGTCGCTGCCCGGGGTCGGCAGCGACATCAGGAAGCCGGGAGTGGCGGAGCTTTCCTACAACCGGGTCCCGGTTCGTGCGGCCGCGTCGCTGCCGCAAATGTGGCGGCAGACCACCCGCGATCTGGCCAGCGTCACCCAGCCGGTGCTGACCTACCGGAGCAGCGAGGACCACGTGGTCGGGCCGGCCAGCATGCGGGCGCTGGAGGCGGGCTTGCCCCCCGGCCTGCTGACCGTACGGACCTGCGGCGACAGTTATCACGTTGCGACGATGGATAATGACGCGCAGGCTATTTTTACCGGAAGCCTGCAGTTTGTCCGGGACCACTGCCGGGACAAGACCTGGTCCGCCGGCGGCACCGTGCCGGAGACCACGTAGCCGGGGAGGGAGGTGCGAGACAAGGACGTGAGCAGCGGCGAGAACGACGAAGAAGCGGCCTGGCTCGACCTGATCGCGAATTACGACGCACCCGCGCGCATTGAGGGCGGCTGCCCGTGGCCGCAGCGGGAGAACCTCTCGCAACCGGACAGCGCTCCCATCCCTGGCGCCTCTCAAGTCACCCGATCCCCCCAAACCCCGGAATCCCCGCAGGCAACCGGCCCGTTCCCGGTCAGCGAAGCACCCCCGGGCATCCGCCCCGCGGCCCCGGCCGACCCGGTGCGTGACCCGGACCGGCCGCGCCCCAGCGAGCTGAACGGTCCCGGAACCGGACGGCTCAGTGGCCCCCCCACGCTGAATGACCCTGGCGAGCTGGGTGCTCCCGGCGGCCTGGGTGCCCCCGGCGAGCTCGGTGCCCCCGGCGAGCTGGGAGATGACCCTGGCGAGCTGGGTGCTCCCGGCGGCCTGGGTGCCCCCGGCGGCCTGGGTGCCCCCGGCGAGCTCGGTGCCCCCGGCGAGCTGGGAGGTTCCGGGCCGCTGGGCCGTTCCGGCCCGGGCCTGACTCCGGGCCGGAACGGCGCTGGCCCCGCGCACGGTGCTCCGTCACCTCCGGGCGAGGCGGCCCGGTGGGCCGCGCCGGGACCGGACTCGCAGGAGGAGCATTACTTCCCGCCCCCGCCCCCGCCGCTGCCCAAGCTGGACCCGCTCAGCAAGGGCGCGTGGGTCGCGTTGTTCGGCGGGCCCGCGTACCTGCTGATCGCGACGGCGGTGGGATGGACCGTGCCCGCGGTGGCGGCGTTCCTCGCCATCGGCGCGTTCGTGGGCGGTTTCGCCGTCCTGGTGCTGCGGATGGGAGACGAGCCGAAGAACGGTTCCGGTCCCGACGACGGCGCCGTCGTCTAGGCCCCGGCCGTGACGTGCCGGCGTGCGAGGTCCGCGGCGCCCACCACGCCCGCGTCGGAACCCAGTTCCGCGAGCCGGATGTCAGCGAAACCGCGGTAACCGCGACCGGGCAGCGATCTCTGGTACGCCCACCGGGCCGGATCGACGAGCAGGCTGCCCGCATCCGATACCCCGCCGCCGATGATGAAGCAGCCCGGATCCATAATCGCGGCCAGGTCGGCCATGCCCTGGCCGAGCCAGCTGCCCACGATCTGGAAGCAGCGCAGGGCAACCGGATCGCCTTCGCGTGCGGCCTGAGTCACCTGGGGGCCGGAGATGCCCTCCGGCGTTCCGCCGCCCAGCTGCAGGAGGCGCCTGGCTCCCTCGGGACTGCGCCGGGCAAAGTCACGCGCCTCGGCGACCAGCGCGTTGCCGCTGCAGTACTGTTCCCAGCAGCCGCGGTTGCCACAGCCGCAGAGCCGGCCGTCGGGGACAACCCGGTAGTGGCCGGGCTCGCCGGCGATGCCGAACCGGCCGCGGTAGAGGTCCCCGGCGATCAGCATGCTCGCCCCGATGCCCGTGCCCACGGCGATCAGGAACACGTCCTGGTAGCCGCGGGCGGCGCCGAACCGGGACTCGGCCCAGAGGCTCGCGTTCGCGTCGTTCTCCACGAACACGGGCAGCCCGATCTGTTCCTGCACGGACTCGCGGAGCGGCTCACCGCGCCAGGCGAGGTTGGGCGCGAACAGGACGGTGGAACGTGTCTCGTCGATGAAGCCGGCGGCGCCTATGCCGACGGCGGCCACGTCGTGCCGGGATGCCAGTTCGCTCACGACATCCGCGATGACCTGCTCCGTGTCGGACGGGCTGGCCGCGGGTGTGGAGCGCTTCAGCTTCTCGATGATCCGGCCGTCGTCGCCGACGACGCCGGCCGCGGCCTTGGTGCCCCCGACATCAATGCCGATCGTCAGGCACACGACCAGCCTCTCCGGGGGGATCGGTCGCGTCTGACCAGGAGCGGGCGGACGGCCCGGGGGACCCAGCGGGCCCTGCGGGCCGGTCCTGCGGATGCGTGTGCTGCGGCGGCTTCATGACCGCCTCGAAGGCCGAATAGGCCTCCTGGACGACGGAGGCCAGCGCGTCTCCGGCCCCGGCCAGGGGTGAGCCCTGGCCGCCCTGGCGGGACTCGCGCAACCGGCGCGCGGCCCGGCAAACCGGGCACCAAGCGCACTCGGGCGCTTCCTCGTCGCGGAGGGGGCGCGTCGTGGCGGTCTCCCACACGTCGGCCCGCTTACCGGAGGGTTCCTGGCCCAGCGCCCGACGGACCGGGGCCGTGAGGTCCTTGCTGAGACTGCGCGCACCCGAGCGCATCAGCCACCGCTGGAGGTCACCAATCGGATCCCCGCCTGGCTGGCTGTCCCGCTCGGTCACGTGGCGCCTCCAACTCTCAGTTCTCTGCTTCGAGCCTACCTCTACCACTGGAGGACATAGGGCAGCCCGGTGGCGCGGAAGTGCCCGACGTTGATGCATTCGGTGGCGCCGATCCGCACCCGGCGCGCCAGCGGCTGGTGCACGTGACCGAAGAGCGCGAACCGGGGCTGGGTGCGCCGTATCGCGGCCAGCAGCGCGTCACTGCCGCGCTCCATCCGCCGCGCCGCGGTGTCGTAGAGCAGTTCGGGCACCGCGGGCGGGATGTGGGTGCAGAGCACGTCGACCGCGCCGACCTCCTCGATCTTGGCGGCGTAGGCCTCCTCGTCGATCTCGTTGGGCGTCCGGTACCGGGAGATCAGGCCGCCGCCGACGAATCCGAACGTCCAGCCGTCCAGATCCGCCCGCGCGCCATCGAACACCTGATGGCCGGGCTTCAGGTGCCCGGCCCACATGCGCGGGATGTCGACGTTGCCGTAGGTCAGGTACGCGGGCTCGGGCAGCGCGGCGAACAGTTCCGCGTACTGGCGGGCGGCCGCCTTCTCGATGGCCGCGCGCACCGAGCCGCCCGGCAGGCGCGCGGCCAGCCGCGCGGACAGCGCCCGCGCCTCGTCGAACTGCTGGGCGCGCCGGAGCGCCATGAACGTGCGGGCCTCCTCCGCGCCGAACAGGTCCGCGAAGATACCGCGGCGATGGTCGGCGTAGTCCATGAACAGAAGCAGGTCACCCAGGCAGATGAGCACGTCCGCATCCCGCGCCGCCGTGGGCAGCGCGTCGGCCCGGCCATGTACGTCGCTCACCACGTGAATCCGCATGAGGCAACGCTAAGCCGGTCCCGGATAGCCTGATCATGGGGTTTCGCGCCGCGCCGGGACCTGACCGTGACCGGGATATCGCTCTACCGGCCAGTAGCTTTACGCGATACCGTGAGCGCGGCGGCAAGGGAACCCGGTAAGGAGACAGCGTGGTGCGCCAGCACAGTATCCCGGCTCTCGTGCAGATCCCTGATTCGGCGAATCTCGCCGACGTCGTGTCCAGGCGCGCCGCTGACCAGCCGCAGCAGGTCGCCCTGCGCCGCAGCACCGGCGCCGGGACCTGGCAGGACGTCACCGCCAGCGAATTTCGCGACGAGGTGACGGCGCTGGCCAAGGGGCTGATCGCGGCCGGGATTGCCGCCGGTGACCGGGTGGGCCTGATGTCGCGCACGCGGTATGAGTGGACGGTCCTCGACTACGCGATCTGGACGGCCGGTGCGGTGACCGTGCCGGTCTACGAGACGTCCTCAGCCGACCAGGTCGAGTGGATCATGAGCGACTCGGGCGCCAAGGCCATCTTCCTGGAGACCGCGGCGCACGAGGCGATCGTCGCTGGGCTGCGCGACCGGCTGAGCACCCTGGAGCACGTCTGGCGGATCGAGGCCAGCCCGATGCCCGCGCAAGAGCCCGGGCAAGGACGCGGGCAAGGACGCGGGCAGGCCGCCGGGGACACGGGGGACGGGGACAAGGCCCCCGGGCTGGATATGCTGGCCGCCGACGGCGCGTCCGTAGCCGACGGCGTGGTCAGCGAGCGCGCCTCGGCAGCCGGCGCCGCGGACCTGGCCACGATCATCTACACCTCCGGGACCACCGGGCGGCCCAAGGGCTGCGAGCTGACCCACGGCAACCTGCTGTCCGAGGTACGCAACGCGATCGCGGCCGTGTCGGAGATCTTCAGCGCGGGTGGTTCGACGCTGCTGTTCCTGCCGCTCGCCCACGTCCTGGCGCGGGTCATCCAGGTGGGCTGCATCGAGGACGGCATCACCCTCGGGCACAGCCCCGATGTCACCAACCTGCTGGCCGAACTCGGCTCCTTCCGGCCGACGTTCCTGCTGGCCGTCCCGCGCGTGTTCGAGAAGGTCTACAACGGCGCCGAGCAGAAGGCGGAGTCCGAGGGCAAGCGCGCGATCTTCCGGCGGGCGGCACGCACGGCGATCGCCTACAGCCGGGCGCTGGACAGCCAGGCCCAGGGCGGCCGCGGCCCGGGCGCCGGCCTGCGGGTCACCCACGGGATCTTCGACCGTCTCGTCTACACCAAACTGCGGGCCGCCGTCGGTGGCCGGGTGCAGTACGCGGTCTGCGGCGGCTCCGCCCTGGGCGAGCGGCTGGGCCATTTCTTCCGCGGCGCAGGAATCACGATCCTGGAGGGCTACGGGCTCACCGAGACCACCGCGGCGGCAACCGTGAACCGGCCGAGCGGCATGAAGATCGGCACCGTCGGGCTGCCCGTACCGGGTAACGCGCTGAAGATCACCGACGACGGCGAGGTCCTCATCAAGGGACCGACCGTATTCGGGGGCTACTGGGGCAACAGCAAGGGCACCGCGGAGGCCCTGACCGACGACGGCTGGATGCGCACTGGTGACGTCGGGGAGCTGGACGACGAGGGATATCTGCGGATTACCGGGCGGCAGAAAGAGATCATCGTCACCGCGGGCGGCAAGAACGTCGCGCCCGCGCCGCTGGAGGACCAGGTCCGCGCGCACTTCCTGGTCAGCCAGAGCATGGTCGTCGGCGACGGCAAGCCGTACGCGGCGGCGCTGGTGACGATCGACGAGGAGGCGTTCCCGGCCTGGAAGGAAAAGCACAGCAAGCCAGCCGGCGCGACCGCGGCCGAGCTGCGGGACGATCCCGATCTGGTGGCCGAGATCCAGGCGGCGGTGGACGACGCCAACGCCACGGTGTCCCGGGCCGAGTCGATCCACCGCTTCCGCATCGTGGACGGCGACTTCACCCAGGAGAACGGCCAGCTGACGCCCTCGCTGAAAGTGCGCAGGAACGTGGTGGCCAAGGACCGGGCCGCCGACATCGAGGCCCTTTTCGCCTAAGGCAGGTCCCGGACCTGGTGGGCGGAATCCCGGCGCTCTTAGCCATCGGCGGCGCCGGAAACCCCGTCGCCGCGGTCGCCACCGTCGCCGCGGTCGCCACCGTCGCCACGGTCGCTACCGTCACCGTGGTCGCTACCCTCGCCGCGCAGGATCGCGTCCAGGCGGCCGGCCACGCGGGTCCAGTCCCATTCCTGCTCGGCCCAGGCGAGCCCGCGGCGGCCCATCGCTTCCGCCCGCGCCGGGTCGCCCAGCAGCTCGGTGATGCGCTCCACGAGTGCGGTCACGCTGCGTCCGGGAACCACGTAGCCCGTCTCACCGTCCAGGATCGCGTCCGGGGCACCGCCGGAGTCGCCGCCGATGACCGGCAGCCCGGCCGAGGATGCCTCCAGGTACACGATGCCGAGGCCCTCTACGTCCAGCCCACCCCGGCGGGTGCGGCACGGCATGGCGAAGATGTCGCCGGCCGCATAGTACCCAGGCAGCTCGCTGGCAGGGACGCTGCCGGTGAAGGTGACGGCATCGGCCACCCCCAGGCCGGCGGCGAGGCGCTGCAGGTCACGGCCGTACGGCCCGTCGCCCACGAGCAGCAGCCGGGCACCGGGGATCGCGGCGCGGACGCCGGGCCAGGCACGAATCAGGGTGTCCTGCCCCTTGCGCCGGACCAGCCGGGACACGCACACCACGACCGGACGGCCAGCCAGGCCCAGCCGCTGCCGGATCCCGGCCGACGCCGGGCCTCCGGCCGGGCCGGGCCGGAACGCGGCGACATCCACGCCGGGGGCCAGCCGCACCATCCGCGCGGCGGCCTGCGGCGACAGCGCCCGCGCCAGGCGGGACCGGAAGTACTCGCCGAGGTAGGTCACGACGTCGACGCTGTCCCCGATCCGGCGCAGCAGGCCCCGGGCGCCGGGGAGGGCGGCCCAGCCCGCCTCGTGCCCGTGGGTGAGCGCCACCAGCCGGGTGGCTCCCGCGCGGCGCAGGACGGGTCCCAGCAGCCCCAGCGGGGCGGCCGCCCCGAACAGCACGGTGTCGAAGTCGTGCTCGCGGAGTGCGGCGGCCGCGCAGTGGCCCACGGACGAAACGGGCAGCATCAGCGACGTCGGGTGCCTGATCACGGGGAAGGGCTGCCGGGCGTCGAAGTTCTTGGCGCCGTCCCAGGCCGGAGCGTACACCGCGACCTGACCCGGGGGCAGCAAGCAGGCCAGGCCGTGCACGAACGACTGGATGCCGCCCTGCCGGGGCGGGAAGTCGTTTGTGACGATCAGCGTGCCGCGCATAGCGCCCGAGTCTAGGGCGCCCGGCAACCAGGGACGGCGCGGCCACACGTGAGCCCGGCGGCTGGCCCGGGTACGCCCGGCAGGTGGCGCGGCCACAAGTGAGCCCGGCAGCTTGCGCGGGTACAGGTGGTGCGGCCACAAGTGAGCCTGGCAGGCCACCCTGCCGGGCTCATGGTCCTGCGAGCCTCGCGGCCCGCGGCCCTAGGGACGGACGGCACCGTCCGTGTTCTGCGCGTACCAGCCCTCGTTCATGGGAATCTCCTCGACGTCGGCTCCGGTGTGCGGCGCGTCGACGATCATCCCGTTACCGACGTAGACGGAGACGTGCCCCTCACCGTCGTAGAGGATCAGGTCGCCCGGTTCGAGAGACGAGAGGGAGATGTGCGGCAGCTGGGCCCAATCCTCGTACGTCGTCCGCGGGATCGAGATATCGGCCGACCCCCACGCGGTCTGGGCAAGTCCCGAGCAGTCAAAACCGCTCCCGCACGGCCCGGTGCCACCGTAGACGTACGGGCAGGCGGCCTGCGCTTCGGACACGGCGAACGCCGCCGCCTTCCCGCCCTGGGTGGCGGTCGATCCGGTGTACGCCGTCGCGGTCGTCGCGCCGGCGCCAATGGTGTTGGCCGCCACCGTCTGCTGTTGCTGCGGGGTCAGGCTGGCCAGCACGGCTTTCGCGTTGGTCAGGATGTGACTGGCATGCTGCTGATTCTGCTTCTTCTGCTGCTCGATCGCGGCCAGGCCGTCCCTGGTCCGCTGGGCCTGCTGCTGAGAGTCCCTGAGCTGGCGTACGGCCGCGAGGAACTGCTCCATCTGCTGGTTCCGGTTGCCGGATATCTCCAGCAGCAACGACGCGCCGTTCAGCACGGTGTTCGGGTCGTTCGAGGTGAGCAGGCCGGCGACTGACGTCGTGTCACCGCTCTCGTAGCTTTCAGCCGCGATCTGCGCGACGGTGCCCCGCAGCTTCGTGAACTGGACCTCGTTAGCGGCGACCTGCTTGTTGATGGCGGCCAGCTTCCGCTGGGCCTGCTTGGCCTGCTGCACGGCCTGGTCGTACTGCTGATTGGCCTGGTCGTACTGCGAGTTGTCCTGGTTGACCTTGGCCTGCGCCTCGGACACAGAGGGCTGTGGCGCCGCTCCGGCCGTGACGGCGTAGGTGCTGAAGCCGAAGGCAGCCATAACAGCCGTCCCGGCCGCGACACCTATGCGAAGCCGGGTCTTTATGCCCGGTAGCGGCGTACGCACGTGCCAGACACTCCTTCTCCCCCGGCCAATCTTGCTGATTGTGACCACCCGGTACCTCGGGCTGGCCGCGGTAATTGAGTGGTGTAACCGGAAGGAGACGTTAGTGAAAGCAATAGGCCGTTTCAACCCTTTCGGCCAGTGTCGGCCCGGATTCGCCAGTCACCCCACGGGCGAGACCGTATAACGCTACAATCACGCCCGCTGCCTTATTGGCAGGACGGTACCGTAGCGGCGGAACCAGGCCAGCCGCCGCGAGTGTACTCAGCCCGCGCAGCTCAAGGGCACCGAAGGCATGGCGGCCAGGGACATCCTCCGGCGGGTTGGCGCGGCCCGGGGCGCCGCCTGCCCGGTGCGGAACGGCCGTGATATCAGCCCTTTTGTGCCGAGTGTCGCCATTACTTACGTCGTTATTACGTCGGTGATCGCTTTCCCGTCGGCCGCCGCTGTTACGTGATCCGTTTTCGACGAGAACCGTGACCAGGCAGTCACCGCACGCCACAGCGCGGAATTTACATTGCCCGCAGTCAATAAGCATGACTCTCCGTTCATCGCGTCAATGGACGCGGCTTACGTTAAGAGGGGCCACTGACATTCTGGCCCGCGAAGCAACGGGCCTCGCCGTGCACGGTACGGTCCACGGCCGAGCGGCGGGTCTGCCGGCCCAGCGCGCGGCGGATCTGCTGCCCCAGCCCAGCGGCGCGGCGGTCCGCAAAGTGTCGGTGGGCCGTTCTACCGTGGAACTGTGACCGATCTGCACGCCACCGGGCCCACCGGCCTCGCCGGCCCCACCGGCCTCGCCGGCCCCACCGGGCCCGCCGGCCCCACCGGGCCCGCCGGCCTTGCCGGGCCCGCCGGGCCCACCTGGGCTGCCGCGGTGCGGGTGCCCGCCGTCCGGTCCGCCGGGCTGCCGCTGACCGGCCTGCCGCTGACCGGCATCCCGCTGACCGGCATCCCGCTGACGCAGGTCGAGTTCGCCGTGATCGACGTAGAGACGACAGGCTGGTCGCCCGCCGAGGCGCGGATCACCGAGATCGGTGCGGTCAAGCTCCGGGCGGGCCAGGTGACCGGGGAATTCTCCACCCTGGTCGATCCGGCCATGCCAATCCCCGCCGACATCGAGGCGCTGACCGGGATCAGCAGCCAGATGGTTTCCGTCGCCCCGCCCGCCGCCGATGTGATGCCGACCTTGCTGGTCTTCGCGCGCGGGTGCGTGCTGGCCGCGCACAACGCGCCGTTCGACCTCGGTTTCCTGACCGCCGCGTGCGCCGCATGCGGCCTGCCCTGGCCCGAGTTCGCCGTGCTGGACACCGTGCCGGTAGCCCGGCAGGTCCTCATCGTCGGCGAGACGCCCGACTGCAAGCTCGCCACGCTGGCCTCCTTCTTTGAGACTCCGGCAATGCCTCGCCATCGTGCACTGGCCGACGCCAGGGCCACCGCGGCCGTGCTCGACGTGCTGATCACGCGGCTGGCCCTGCTGGGAATCCGCACCCTCGACGAGCTGAGCGAGTGGCTGGCGGTACCCTGAGCCGGGCCCGGCGGACGGCGCGAGAACATGAGGGCCCAAGGACACGAGGGCGCGAGGAGAGGCCAGGGAGGCAGCAATGGTCACCGCGATCGTTCTGGTGAAGGCCGACATCCAGCGCATCCCCGAGGTCGCAGAGATGATCGCCCAGATCGCTGAGGTCAGCGAGGTGTACTCGGTGACCGGTGAGTTCGACCTGGTGGCGATGATCCGGGTCCGCGGGCACGACCAGCTCGCCGACGTAATCCCCGGCCGTCTCAACAAGGTGCCGGGCGTCACGCACACCGAGACGCACATCGCGTTCCGCGCCTACTCCCGGCACGACCTTGAGGCCGCCTTCTCCCTGGGCACGGCCGAGACCGGCTGAACCCTGGAGGGCCGGGACCGCCTGAACCAGGAAGGGCGCTGGCCGACCGGACGGCGGCCAGGCAGGCCAGAGCGGCGCCGCAGACCTCAGGACGGACACCGCAGACCGCGGACGGACACCGCAGCCGTCACGATGACACTGCAGACCTCAGGAGGACGCGGCGGCGAGGCGCTGGCTGGCCTTTATCCACCGTGCCAGCAGCTCCGCGGCGGCGCCCGTGTCAACCGCTCCGGCGGCGCGGGCCAGGCCAGCGGACAGCACCGGGTACAGGTCCTCCGGGCGGCGCACGCCCTCGTCGGCGGCGAGGGCCGCCGCGGCGTTGAGCAGCACAATGTCGCGCACCGGGCCCGCCTCGCCGGCCAGCACGGCGCGCAACACGGCCGCGTTGTGGGCGGCGTCGCCACCGCGCAGGTCGCCGGGCTTCGACCGGGGCAGGCCCAGCTCTCCCGGGTCGAGCTCGGCCCGGGAGACCGCCGAACCGTGCACCACCCAGACCGAGGAGGTCGTGGTCGTGGTCAGCTCGTCCAGCCCGTCCCCGCCGTGGAACACCAGGGCGCTCGCATCCCGGGCGGCGAGCACACCCGCGATAACGCCGCCCATCCGGGCGTCAGCCACCCCGACCGCCTGGGCCTGGGGGCGGGCTGGGTTCGCGACCGGCCCCAGGAAGTTGAACACGGTGGGCACGCCGAGCTGGCTCCGGCTCGGCCCGGCGTACCGCAGGGCGGGGTGGTACAGCGGCGCGAAAAGAAAGGCCGCCCCGATCTCCGCGGCGAGTTCCACGGTTGCCGCCGGCGGGAGGTCAATGACGACCCCGAGGGCCTCCAGCACGTCGGCGGCGCCGCACCTGGAAGACGCGGCCCGGTTGCCGTGCTTGATCATTCGCGCGCCGGCGGCGGCCGCGACGATCGTGGCCATCGTCGAGATGTTGACCGTGTGCGCCCCATCCGCCCCGGTGCCGACCAGGTCGACCAGGCGCCCCGGCACGCTGATCGGCGTGGCGTGGTCCAGCATGGCCCGGACCAGGCCGGCCAGCTCGGTAGGCGTCTCGCCCTTCATCCGCAGGGCGATGGCAAAACCCGAGATCTGGGCGTCCGTCGCCGCGCCTTCCATGATCTCGTTCATGGCCCACGCGGCCTCATCGGCGGTGAGTGACTCACGCTTGACGAGCGCGCCGATCAGCGCCGGCCAGCTCATTCGGGCTTCCATGGGCGGCGCCGGTCAGGCGCTGGTGATCTCGGAACGCCCGGCGCGGCGGCGCATCAGGCCGCTCAGCTCCCGGGCGAGCTGCCGCGGATCGATCGGGTGACTGATCACCGCGTCCGCCCGGGACCAGGTCGCCAGCCAGCCGTCGTCGACCCGCCCGGTGATGAGCAGGACCGGCGGGCAGTCGTAGATCTCATCCTTGGCCTGCCGGCAGACCCCCATTCCGCCGGCCGGCTGCGCCTCCCCGTCGAGCACCATCACCTCGGCACCGCCCTCGTCCAGGAGCCGGAACAGCGCTGGCTCGGTGGCGCACTCGATTATCTCGGCATCCGGCGCGTCGGGCTCCGGGCGGCGGCCAATGGCCAGCCGGATCTGGGCGCGGACGTCGGCATCATGACTGTAAACAACGACCTTCACAAGATGGTTGCTTTCTCGCTGGTGGCCGCAAGGCCCTGAACCGCGACAATGCTTGACTCGCGCAAGTCTATCGGTGAGCGGCAAAACTCCGTTGGCGCTTCGGTCGCTGGTGTCCCGCATGCTGCCCGCACGTCCTAGTCCGCGGTCGCCGCCCGGCTGGACCGGCAGAGAATCCTGGACCGCGGGCACCCGCCGAAGCTATCGGTGCTGCTGGACGAGGCCGTGCTGAGGCGCCCGGTCGGCGGCCCCGAAATCGTCGGCGGCCCGGAAATCATGGCCAGGAGCCACCCGCCCGTGAAGTCGGCGTCTCAGGCTGATCAGTGCTTTCGTGGCGGGACCCGAGCCAGCGGAGGCCGCTTCGGTAAAAATAAATGCCGCTGAGTTGGGGGGGCGGCTGCCGCACGCCTACGGGTTGTCGTAATAATGACGTCGTGGCGACAGCATCCGTAACTCAGGCGGGACCCCGCACGCCGGCCAACCGGCCCAACCTGGTCAGCGTGGGCACGATCATCTGGCTGTCCTCAGAGCTGATGTTCTTCGCGGCGCTGTTCGCGATGTACTTCACGGTGCGTTCCGTTGTGAAAGGCGAGGGCCTGCCGTGGCCCGGCGCCCACCTGAACATCGTCCTGGGGTCCATCGACACGACCGTGCTGCTGCTGTCCAGCGTCACCTGCCAGATGGGCGTGTTCGCGGTCGAGCGCGGCCAGGTCGGGCGCGCGGGCAGCCTCTTCAACGTGGGCAAGTGGGGCCTGCGTGAGTGGTACGTCCTCACCTTCCTGATGGGCCTGTACTTCGACCTCGGCCAGAGCTACGAGTACTTCGACCTGGTGCACAAGCAGCACCTGACCGTTTCCTCCAGCGCGTACGGGTCGGTGTTCTACATCCCCACCGGGTTCCACGGCCTGCACGTGGCCGGCGGCCTCGTGGCGTTCCTGTTCTTGCTCGGCCGCACGTACGCGGCTAAACGGTTCACCCGGGAGCAGCAGGTCAGCGCGATCGTCGTCTCCTACTACTGGCACTTCGTCGACGTCGTCTGGATCGGCCTGTTCACCGCCATCTACCTGATCCACTGACCAACCTGACCTGAAGACGGGGGATGCCGGCACCGCGGTGACGCAGTTCACGTCCGCGCCGTGCATCCAAGAGCACACGAAGCCACGAAGACACCGATGAACAACTATCCGGGAAACCGAGGGCAGCAGTGAGGTGGATCACCGCGCGGCGACGTCGCCCGCTCTTTGGCTACGCAGCCGTCCTGCTGGCGCTGGTCGCGGTCGGCATGCTGTACGCGGCTGTCGCAGGGCTGGGCGGCGGCAGCGCGTCAGCCGGCGCGGGCTCGTCGTCACCGCAGATCACCCAGGGCAAGAACCTGTTCGCCGTCTCCTGTGCGAGCTGCCACGGCGAATACGCCGAGGGCAGCAGCGTGGCGCCGAGCCTGATCGGGGCGGGCGCCGCGGCCGTTTCTTTCCAGATGAGCACGGGCCGCATGCCGCTGAAGGAGGTCGGCGCGGAGGCACCGAGCAAGCCGGTGACCTTCAGCCAGCAGCAGATCTACGCCATCGCGGCCTACGTCGCCTCGCTCGGCGGCGGCCCCGCGATTCCAACTCCGGACCAGTACAGCACCGCCGGCGCGGACACCGGCCTCGGCCAGAGCCTGTTCAACGCGAACTGCGCCCAGTGCCACAACTACGCCGGGGCTGGCGGCGATTTGACCTCTGGCAAGTACGCCCCGGCGTTGACCCAGGCCACCAACCAGCAGATCTACGAAGCGATGCTGACCGGCCCGGAGGCCATGCCGGTGTTCAACGACAGCACGCTGACCCCGAGCGACAAGCGCGACATCATCGCCTACGTGACGCAGTCGCGCACCGAGCCCGACCCGGGCGGATTCAGCCTGGGCCGTATCGGCCCGACCACGGAGGGGCTGGTCGCGTGGCTCGGGGGAATCGGCGCGCTCGTCCTCGCCGCCATGTGGATCACCGCGAAGCGCCGGGAAGAGCGCACGGGAGAAAACACGGGTAACCGATGAGCGACAACGACAGCGACCTGGACAGCACGCCGGAGGAGCGGCCCGCTCCGCATCGCGTGATCGGTACTCCCCCGCCTACGCGCGGGCTGCTGACGGAACCCGGGCCCGGCGAGGGCGGCGAGGCCGAGGTACCTCCCCAGCGCGAACTGCCGGCCGACGCCCCGGACCCGGTCTCGGCCAGGAACTGGGAGCGGGTGGCGTCGGCTCTGTTCCTGATCTCGCTGCTCGCCAGCGTCGGCTTCGTTGCCGCCTACGTCGGCCTTGAGGTGGGCGGGCAGAGCGGGGATGTCGTGGACGCGACGCTCCGGTCCAACCTTGGGCTCGGCAGCGCGATGTCCCTTGCCTTTCTCGCCGTCGGCGCCGGCATGGTGATCTGGGTCCGCAACATCATGCCGCCGGTGGAACTCACCGAGGAGCGCCACCCCCTGGCCTCCTCCCCGGAGGACCGGGCGGCGTTCGAGGAGACGTTCATCGAGGGCGCGGAGGCCAGCCAGATCACCAAGCGCCCGCTGCTGCGGCGGACGCTGATCGCGTCGACCGTGGCGGTCGCGCTGGCCCCGCTGGTGCTGCTGCGTGACCTGGGGCCGCTGCCCGGCACGAGCCTGCGGTACACCGCGTGGAGGAAGGGCACCCGCCTGCTGGTCTACGGCTCGAACCAGCCGATCACGCCCGCCGACTTCGACTCTGCGGGCGGCATGATCACCGTGGTGCCGGATGGCTTCCAGGATGACGACGAAGCCCTGGCCAAGGCCACCACGATCATCATCAAGATGGAACCTGGCCAGCTCAAGATACCCACCCGGTACAACGACGGGGACCAAGGGCCGAGGACGCTGCTGAACTCGATGAACTGGACGGTCGACAACATCGTCGCCTACTCTAAAATTTGTACTCACGTTGGATGTCCCGCGGCACTGTACGAGCAGACGACGCACCGGATTCTCTGCCCGTGCCATCAGTCCACGTTTGACGCCACGACGGGGGCCACGGTCATCTTCGGCCCCGCGCCGCGGCCGCTGCCACAGCTTCCGATCACGACCGACGCGCAGGGTTATCTGGTGGCCCAGAGCGACTTCCACGAACCGGTCGGGCCAAGCTTCTGGGAGCGGGGATGAGCACTAGCGACGGGCGGCTGACCATACCGAAGCCACTGAGTAAGCAGGGCGACGAACTCGACGACCGGTTCCACGCCGCCAAGGGCGTCCGGACGCTGCTGCGGAAGGTCTTCCCGGACCACTGGACGTTCCTGCTGGGCGAGATCGCGCTGTACTCGTTCATCATCCTGATCCTGACCGGCATCTTCCTGACGCTGTTCTTCAACCCGAGCATGACCCAGGTGGTGTACCACGGGTCGTACACGAAGCTGAACGGCGTCCGGATGAGCGAGGCGTACGCGTCCACGCTGCGGATCAGCTTCGACGTGCGCGGCGGCCTGCTGATGCGGCAGATCCACCACTGGGCGGCGGACGTGTTCCTGGCCGCGATCCTCTGCCACATGCTGCGGATCTTCTTCACCGGCGCCTTCCGGAAGCCGCGGGAGACCAACTGGCTGATCGGCGTGACCATGCTCACGCTCGGGATCTTGGAGGGCTTCCTCGGCTACTCGATGCCGGACGACCTGCTGTCCGGCACCGGCGTGCGGATCGCCGAGGGCGTCCTGCTGGGCATCCCGGTCGTCGGCACGTACCTGTCGTTCTTCCTGTTCGGCGGGCAGTTCCCCGGCACCGACTTCGTGGCGCGGTTCTACATCATCCACGTGCTGCTCATTCCGGGGCTGCTGCTGGCGCTGATCAGCGCGCACCTGTTCCTGATGGTGCACCAGAAGCACACCCAGATGCCGGGCAAGGGCCGCACCGACGGTAACGTCGTCGGCCAGCCCATGTACCCGTACTTCATGGTCAAGACGGGCGCGTTCTTCTTCTTCGTCTTCGGGGTGCTCGCCCTGCTGGCCACGTTCGCGCAGATCAACCCCATCTGGGAGGTCGGCCCCTACACGCCGGTGGCGATCTCCGCCGGATCGCAGCCCGACTTCTACATGGGCTTCCTCGAAGGCGCGCTGCGCATGTTCCCGAGCTGGACGTGGGATATCGGCGGCCATACGATCGCGTGGAATGTGTTCGTGCCCGCCCTGGTGGTGCCGGGCATCATCTTTACCGCGCTCGGGTTGTGGCCGTTCCTGGAACGCTGGGCGACCGGGGACAAGGCCTATCACAACGTCAACGACCGGCCGCGAAACGCCCCGACCCGGACCGCGTTCGGCATGGCGGGTGTCACGATCTACGGCATTCTCTGGCTGGAGGGCGCCAACGACATCATCGCCAACTATCTGCAGATCCCGCTGTACCTGACCACGGAGATCGCCCGCTGGGCGGTCTTCATCGGGCCGGTCATCGTCTTCTGGGCCACCCGGCGCATCTGCCTGGGGCTGCAGCGCCGGGACGCATCGATGCTCGTGCACGGCGTGGAAACCGGCATCATCGTGCAGCAGCCGAACGGCGCCTTCGTCGAGCTGGAACGCCCGCTGGACGAGGGGGAGGTCGCGGCCATCGCGGCCAAGCCGCCGGCCCCGATCACCGTGGGCCGCGAGGTGGACGACAACGGCATACCGGAGCCGTCCCGGCGGGGCGTCCTGGGCAAGGTGCAGGAACAGGCGCACGAGCTCTTCGCCGAGAGCATCTCCATGGTCCCGCCTGCCGACGGGCACGGGAACGGTCATGGCAACGGGCACGCCATCGACGGCGGGAACGGCCACGCGGCCATCGAGGGCGAGAACGCGGGCGAGCCCGCGGGCGTCGGCGGCGGGCCCACTGCCCCTTCGGAGGCCGAGGACGGCCGCACCGGCGAGGGCGGCGAATAGCTCCGCCGAACCGACATACGAGGAGCTGAACCGCGGGAGGCGGCCACCCGGCGGGGTGGCCGCCTCCCGCGTCTCTCCGGGCGGAGTAGTCCCCGGCGGGAGATTGGGATCAGCCTCACGCTGGGCCTGATCCTGATCATCTTCTGGGGCGTCGGCGCCGCGGCCCGGCAGCGCCGGGCGTACGCGAAACGGCCTACGGGAGGTAGGGCCGGAATACGGCAGAAACGGGCCGCGTAGCCTCTAAACTCACCTCTGATCTGGGGATCTGGCCTGGTCAGTGTCTGCGGTGGGGGTCGCGGCGGGCTTGCCAGCGGGTGAGGGCGTCGGGTGAGACGCGGCTGTAGCGGGCGAGGCTGGCCACGGAGGAGTGGCCAGAGTCGCCTTGGCCGGAGTCACCGCCTTGGCCGGAGTCACCACTGTGGCGTCCCCTGGACGGTTGGCCGTCATCGCTGCGTACTGTACGGCAGCGACCGTGCGGGCCTCGAGGTCGGACGGGGGCTCATCTGCGGGTACCGGATACTCGAGCGCCCGGGCCACCGACTCGAGCTCCGCTACAGCCCCCTGGCACTCAGAGCAGGAGGCCAGGTGCTCCCCGAAGGCCTCGGCTTCGGGGGCGTCCAAGACACCCAGCGCCCAGGCAGCGACTTCGGGATGGCCGAGGGCAGGATGGGTGTCATACGGGGGCATTGATACCTCGCTCAGCTAGAGCGGAACGCAGCGCAGGTGGCGCCTTGGCGGCGGCCGGGCCGGGGCAGATTCCGCCGCGGAAACCCGGGGAGTAGGCCAGGTGGAACCCGCGGGTGGGCACCGTCGCGCCTAGCTGCGCGAAAAGCCCAGCGGCCGAGAGCGTTGCCCGCCAGACCAGGGCGTATTCCGGCGGCGGCGTCAGGTTGCGCAGCGCGGGGGCGAAGCGCGGCTCGGTGAAGTGGGTCATGAGCCCGCGCAGCCACCCGCGCGAGTAGGTAAAGCTATCGCCGGCCGCCGTGGCGACGATCGGGTGCAGCAGTTCGATGATTAGCCGTGGATCGACCTCGGCGTCGGGGGGAAGTGCCCCGGTCTGGCGGGCCAGCCGTATAGCCGCCGGGCCGTCCCCGGCGAGCACGGCGGCGGCGAGCTGCCCGAACGGCGTGGGGATGCCGTCGGGTGTGGCGGCGGCCGCGCCGAAGTCCAGCATGCCGAGCCAGCCGCCCGGGAGCAGCAGGAAAAGCCAACCAGTGATGAGCACCCGTGGTGTCGCGGCGTACACGGCCGGGACCGTGACGCTAGTCCGGCCCGGCGGCTCGTGCACCCCTGCGGCGCGGGCGCCGGCGAGTGCCTTCGGCAGGCGGTGGGTGAACGCGGCCGCGACCTCGGTCTGGACCCGCCCCTCGCGCACATAATCCAGCTCCTCAACGATCCGGCCGGCGAGCTCGTCGGCCAGTCCGGACACGTTCAGCCGGGTGAGCCGGGCCATCACCCGCGCCAGCAGCCGCGCCTGGCGCAGGTCCGATCGCAGTGCCTGGCCCACCCCCGGGTACTGCACCTTCACCGCCACCTCGACGACCTGGCCCTCGTCGTTCCGCCATCGCCCGCGGTGCACCTGGCCGATCGAGGCCGCCGCGGCCGGTGTGTCGTCGAAGGCCACCAGCCGCTCCTGCCAGCCCGGCCCGTAGGCAACGGCGAGGTCAGCCGCGACAACCCGGCGGGCGACCTCGGCGGGCATGGCCGGCGCCGCATCAGTGAGCCGCCGCAGCGCGGACCGATAGGGCGCCGCGACCTCCTCCGGCAGCGCCGCCTCGAACACCGACATCGCCTGCCCCAGCTTCGCTGCCCCGCCCTTCAGCTCGCCCAGGGTCGCGAACAGCTGCTCGGCGGTACGGGCAGCGACCTGGTCAGTAGCGGCCCGGGACAGCCGGCTGGCGGCGGCCGCCGTGCGCCCCGCGCGCCGCAGCGGCAGCATAGCCAGCCGGCTGGCGGCGGCCGCCGTGCGCCCCGCGCGCCGCAGCGGCAGCATAGCCAGCCGGCTGGTACGCCGCAGCGCACCGGTCGGCAGCACCGGCCGCTCCCGGGTCCCCACTGCTATGCCCCACGGCCCCTGCGGGCGCGCGTGTCCGTCGGTCATCTCGACCATCCTCTTTCTGTGTTGCTTCCTGGCTGGGCGGAGTTTCTGTGGTGTTGGCGCCGGCGTCCTCAGGGTGATCGCGGGGCGCTCTGGCGCAAGTCAGTAGCCGAGGCCGCCGGACGGGGCGGCAGGTGCCGTTCCCGCTGGCGCCGTTCAACCGACGGAGGGGCGGGAGTGCCGCTTTCAACTACTAATACGGCTAGTAGAGATGAAAGGTTCGACAAGACAGAGCCGCCGGTGTGAGACGTGCATCACACTGGCCCGGAGGCGGCGCTGACTACCCGGGGCACCGAGCGGTGCCGGCGGCCTGAGGGGAGCCGCCGGCAGCGACGCGGTGCGGCCGGCTGGCCGGTCACGATCCTGCTTCTGGGTCTGGCCGTCCCTCCAGGACGGCCCCGCGCTTGTGTAGGCGTCACGGCACCACAAATCTTTGATCTTGGTAGGGCTGAGACTGCTCTCCCTGGGGTCGTCTCCCGCGATGGGGTCAGGGGCGGTGCTGGGGTGCCAGGTCCGCCCGCCGAAAATCCAACGGATATGGCCTGTCCCGGCTGGTGACGGTGGGTCTAGAGTGTCCGGAATCGACGGCATGGGATCAGCGGCGTTGAGGTGGCCGGATGGCGAGTCGGGTGTTCTAATAAATAACCCCAGAGTTCCCTGAGGTCTCAATAACTTCTATAGCCCCTGGGCCTGGGCTTTCTCCGCTCCACCAGGGCCGGGCGCGGGGGGCGAGTTCGGGCAGCTCGGCGCGCTTGGCGTTGGCCGGGCCCAGCCCGAGGCGGAGGTAGAAGTCGTCGACGGCGGCGAGAGCTTGTTGACCGTGCGTGGCTCGCGCTGAGCACCGCTGTCAGGTGTCGCTGTCGTCAGGTGCCGTTGCGGTGGTCCGCCCGGCGCCACACGAGCCAGCCCATCCCGCCGATCACCACGAGGCCGGCGACGACGATGCCGGCGATGGCGCCGGGCGGGACCGGGCTCGGGGTCGGCGTGGGCTTGGTGGTCGAAGCGCGGGCAGACGCGGTGAAGGCGACCACGTGATCCGCCGAGGGGGCCAGCAGCAGGCCGTCGGCCACGCTCGGAGTCGGGAAATGGTTGGCCGGCCCGCCGATCGATGCCTGCTGCCGCACCTTGCCGGTGGCCGGGCTCAGCCCGTACAGCATGCCGTTTTGCCCGATGGTCCAGACCAGGCCCGCAGCCACGATGGCGGGGCCGCCGCCCGTCCCTGAACTCCACAGCAGGTGAAGGGCGGCCGGGGACTTCACCGCCTGAACCGCGATGATGCCGCTCAGGCAGGGCAGGTAGACCGTCGTGCCCTGCACTGCGACGCCACCGTCTATGTCCTCGCTGCACGCCGAGCCCAGTGCTGCCTGCTGCTCGCCAATGCCGCCCAGGTGCGCCCCGTTGAGGAGATAGACGATGCGGGACTTCCCGGTGAGGATCACCTGCCCGTCGGACAGCAGCACCGGCGCCGTCGACATGTCAAGGTCCTCAGAATTATTCGTGGCCCAGGTGGTCGGCGCGAAGAACTGCAGAAGCTTCAGGGACGGCGACAGCTCAAGTATCGAATCGCTGTTGTCGTAGGCGTGGCTATATGAGTAGACCGAGCCGTTGCCGGTGCTGACCCAGATGTTGCCGCTGGAGTCGACCACAGGGGCCGCTCCGCCCATCCAGATCGCCCCCTGCGACTCACCGGCCGCGGCGTCGACGGTGAACATCTTCGGTGTCCCGCCCGTTTCGGGGACTGCGATCAGCCGGCCTCGGTAGGCAGCGCAGTCTCCGTCGTTCCCGCCCATGCCGAACACGACCTGGCCGTCGTCGAGGGTCAGCCCGGTGCGTTGCAGCAGCGCGGCGGTATCCACCCCGGCGGGATCCACGTCCCGGGTCACCTCGACCTTGCCCGAGGCGGTGGCGAGCCCGGTGAACATGTGCGCCGGCTTGCCGTTCAACAGTTCGTCGGCCACCACGAAGATCTCGCCTCGGGACTGATCCATGACCGGGGTACCCGTGATGCCCACCGTAGGCGTGATGTCCCCGCAGGGAAGGTCGGTTGACGGCACGGCGCTGCCGAGATGCGTGGACCAGACCACCGCGCCCGTGGCGGCGGAGAGCTCATATACGGTGTCGTCCTCTGTTGCCACATAGACGCGCCCTGACGACACGAGAGGCTCACCGTAGATCTCGCCATCGAGCGCGGGCGACGTCCACGCGCGGGTCGTGGTGTTGACGGCCGCTACCGGCCCGGCCACCCCGCGGCCGTCGGCATCGCGGTGATACACCGTCCAGGAGCTGGACGCAGCGGGCTGCGACGCGCGGGTGGCCGCGGCGGCGTGCCCGCCGCCGAGCACCCAGGTCACTGAGGCCAGGGCCAGCAAACCAGTCACTGTCGGCCCACAGCGCGGCCAGGCTGTTCTCCGCGCACCGGCTCGTCCCAGATCTCCCCGCCCAAGACCCACCTCAGGCCGCTAGCCGTTCTTGCGCGCGATGGCTGTTCTGGCGGAGTGCCAGAGCGTGCGGAGGTTCTCCCAGTCGGGATAGAGCTCGGCCATCTGGGCGACGATACCGGCCGTAGTGGTCTCCCCGGCGGCGATCCGGGTGAAGTCCCGCAGATATTGCTGGGATTCCGTAATGATCTTCGGGTCGTTGCCGTTGCTGACTTTCTTGTGGCCGGCGACGACGACGGCGGGTTGCAGCGCGGCTACCTCGTCGAGGTTGGTGATCCACTGGGCCCGTTCGGGTTCACCGGTCTCGGCGGATCTGCACCCCGTTGTAGGCCAGATCGCCGGTGACGACGGCGGCCAGCGACGGGACGTGCAGGACGGTGGATTGCGCGGTGTCAGCCTGGCCGATCCGGATGACTCGCAGCTCGTTGCCTTCCAGGTCGAGCGTGCCGGCCGTCAGGAGCTGCGGCAGCACCTTCTCCGCGGCCGCGGGAATCTCACCGGGGAAGAGCGCTTCCCAGTACCCGGCCATGGCGGGGTCAGCCGCCTGGGCGAGAACCTGGGCCGTGGCCAAACCTGTGGCTCTGGGCAAACGCTGGGTCAGCCGGGCCAGCCCGAGCCAGTGGTCGCCGTGGCCGTGGGTGATGTAGATGCGCGATGGCCGCCGCCCCTTCGCCTCGATCCAGTCGGCCAGCGCGTCCACCTGGTCATAGGTGATCAGCGTGTCGACGAGGATCGCGTCGTGGTCGCCGTAGATCAGGGTCGCCGACGACGGGGACCAGGCCGGGAGGTCACCCGGGCCTTCCGGCGTGGCGGCGCTGGCGAACGGCCGGCCGGGGGTCGTGTAGACCTCGATCGTGAGATCGGCCGGGGCGTGCGCAGTGTCGTCGGACGTCACGATTTGCGCCTGTCTCGATGCTGAAGGCCATTGGACTTCGGCCAGCTGCCGCGCGGGTTCATTTCAAGATGACGGCCGTCATCCACGTTGAGAAGAGGATGACAGATATCATCTTGCTGGTCAAGCACGCCGACACCAACCGGAGGATCCATCGTGGGCACGTCTCGAGCGGCGAAGGCGGCTAGCCATGACCGCATCCTTGACATCGCCGCGGCGCGGATCCGCCGCGACGGCATCGACCGCCTCGCCGTCGCCGAGATCATGAAGGAAGCCGGGCTGACCCACGGTGGTTTCTACCGGCACTTCGACTCACGAGAGCAGCTCGTCGCCGAGGCCGCCCAGCGGGCCCTGAGCCTGGGCAGCGCCTGGACGATGGCGGCCGGCAAGCTCGGCGGGGAGCGGGGATACACCGCGCTCGTCGACGGTTACCTCAGCACGTGGCATCGCGATCATCCCGAGTCCGGCTGCGGCGTGGCCGGCGTCGCCGCCGATGCCGCCCGCGATGGCGGCCCGGCCCGGGGCAGCTACACCCGCCAGGTGAAGGAATGCCTCGCCGTGCTGGCCGACCTCATCGGCAACCCCGACGGCCAAGCGGGAGAACGCGAAGCGGTCCTCACCCTCAGCGTCCTCGTCGGCGCGATCTCCATGGCCCGGGCCGTCGACGACCCTGAGCTGTCTGAACAGATAATGGCCAACGCCGCCGCCGCATTGAAGCAGTGCATCCTGAACTAGGCAGGAAGTCGGCGAAGATCCGGATGCAGCCCGCTTCGGTCAGCGCGGCGATCTGCCGGTCCAGAAACTGGTCCTTCGTGGAGACTGCCATCCCACGGGCGGGTGACACCTGGTGAGATCCCTGGTCCGTGACTGGTCCTGTTCACGGCACTTGAACGGCGGGCGCCCAGGGCTGATATACCGGAGCGGAAGACCACGCTGACCGATCCTGACCGTGGCCTGAAGAATTTCCGGTCCGCGCCAGGCCAATCCGCCTTGCGTTACGTACCACGGGTATCTCGTAAAGTCCACGGGTATCTCGTAAAGTCCGCTTCGAACGGAGACAGCCAATGCGCAGGAAAACAATCTGGGCTCCCTTCGGGCTGGTGGCCGTGGCGCTTATCGCTGCGGCATGCGGCAGTTCATCGACGACCCCCAAAAGTTCGGTCAGCCCGTCAGCGGCCGGCGCTTCCTCCGCCGCCGCCTCGGCTAGCGCGAGCTCATCCGGGACGGCCCTGAAGACCGCCGCCATCGGCGGCGTGACCGTACTGACCAACGCCAAGGGATTCACGCTGTATTCGTTTGCCGCGGACACGGCGACCAGGTCGAACTGCAACGCGGGGTGCGTCCAATACTGGCCGCCGGTGAAGGGCCCGGCGACCGCGGGCTCCGGCGTCACGGGCACGCTGACGACGATCACGCGCTCGGACGGCTCGACGCAGGCCGCCTACGACGGGCATCCGCTCTACACCTACGTCGGTGACACCGCACCGGGCGAGGCGAAGGGCAACGGACTCAACCTGTCCGGCGGTGTGTGGCATGAGGTGACCGCTTCCGGCGGCGCGGCGCCGGCCCAGAGCTCGTCATCGGGTTCCGGTGGCGGCGGGTACTGAGCAGCCTGGTGACGGCCGGCTGCCCGAAGAGCACGAGGTGACGGAGCAGAGGCGGCCAGCCATGCGCGCACGGTCACAGCTCGCACTGCGGCTGGCCGGGGGCGGGCTGCTGATCGCGACCGGTGCCATTCACCTTGACCTGTACCTGACCGGCTACCGGTCGATCCCGACGATCGGCTGGCTGTTCCTGCTCCAGGTGATCGCGGCCTTCGGGCTCGGTGTCTTTGTGCTGGCGACCGGTGAATGGCTCGCCGCGGCGGCCGGGGCCGGGTTCGCCCTGGCCACCCTGGGCGGCTACCTGCTGTCGTTGTGGATTGGCCTGTTCGGGTTCAAGGAGGTCCGGACGACGGCGGGGATCGTCGCGGGGGTGATAGAGGTGGCTGCGTTCGCGGCCCTGGCGGGTCTGGCGAGTCTGGCGGCTGCGCCAACCGGCCGCGGCCGGTCCGGCATCCAGGCCGCGCCTCGCGGGGCCGACGGCCGCCTGCTGGCCGGCCTCCGGGCTGGCGTGCCGGGCACCCGGGTAGCGGCCGCATCGGTGGCCGCCGTGTCGATCGCGGCCTTGGCGGTGCTCGGCGCTTCCGTGGCGGTGGCTAACGGCCCGGGTGCGACCGCCGCGGGCGGCAGCCTGAAGACCATGCATATCGGCGGCGTGACGGTGCTGACCAACGGGAAGGGACGCACGCTGTACTGGTTCGCCCCGGATACCGCCACCAGGTCGGCCTGCTACGGGACGTGCGCCGCATACTGGCCGCCGGTGCGGGGAGCCGCGACCGCCGGCCCGGGCGTCACGGGCAGGCTGGGCACGATCACCCGGTCAGACGGGTCGGTCCAGGCCACCTATGACGGGCATCCCCTGTACACCTATGTCGGCGACACCGCCGCGGGCCAGGCCAACGGCAACAGGCTCAACCTGAACGGCGGGCTGTGGTACGCGGTAACCCCGTCCGGCTAGCCACCGAAAATAGCGATGATGGCGCCACCAGGTTCCTGGCGGGCCGGTGATGGAAGACATCCCGGGCACGAGTGACGCGCCGCTGGGTGCAGCGGACGCGCCAGTCCTGGGGTGCCCGGTAACAATCGAGCCGTGAGCACCGCTGGCGATGGCGCGGACCTGGTGGCCGCTGATGGTTCCTGGTCGAGCAGGGCGGTGGTGAGCGGCTCAAGCGCCCGGCGATGGCGGGCGAACAGGTCCCCGGGCGCGGGCTGGCGGCCAGGGTCTGGTCATCCAGCGGGACCGGGATGGTGAGTGACCGGAGAGCGGGCACGCGGCGGTGCCCGCGCCGCTGGCGCGCCTGGTCACGCCGCTTGTGTTAGAGCTAGGCGGCGGGAACGCGTCCCAGCGCGAGTGCGAGCACGGCTGGGGCCAGGGCCAGCAGCACCGGGGTCAGCGCGAGCGCGGCGGCCGTGGCGCGCAGCAGGTGCCGGCGTGCGTGGCCGAGCGGCTGCGCCGGGTTCAGCAGCCGGTGTATCCGCTGCACCGTGTCCGTGGCCGCCGCGCCCAGGGCCGGTGCCGGGCTGGCGGTTGTGGCGAGGGCGACCAGGGCGGTGGCCAGGGGCCCGGGGCCGCTGGCTCGTTTTGCCGCATCGTCGGCGTGCATCTCGACCAGCCGGGCTACCTGGGCGTCGGCGTCCCTCATCAGCGGCAGGAACGGCAGCACCTGGCGGCCGATCCTCGCCATGGCCAGCAGCCGGTGGTGGCGGCCGGCCAGGTGAGCTCGTTCGTGCGCGAGGACCGCGGCCAGCTGGGCGGGATCCAGCGCCTGCACCGCGCCGGTGGTCAGGACCACCGTCGGGTGCCGGCCCGCCACGCAGTAGGCGGCCGGCTGCGCATGCTCCACCAGCACGGCCCCCAGGGCTGGCTCGGGAACCCCGACAAGGCGGGCGGTTTGCGCGTGCCGCGATGCCTGCCGCCCGGTGGCGCGCAGGTGGGTGGTGGCGGTGACCGCGGTGCGGGCCAGCACAGCGCCCGCGAGCGTGAGGCCGAGCCCGGCCACGGTGGCGCCCCCCGGGGTGGCGTAGGTGGCGCGAAGCCGCAGCACGCACGCCCCGATCAGGTGGCTCAGCCCCCCGCCGAGGGCGGTCGCATGGACCGCTAGGGTCAGGCCGGCCAGCCCGACGGCAGCCACGACCGACCAGCCGGCGGCCAGGTAGATGACGATGGCCAGCAGCGGCGCCCGGGCCGTCCAGCTGGCCCGGCCGAGCATCCTGGAGCCGAGTGTGCCGACGCAGGCCGCGTAGAACAGCAGCACCGCCCCGACGGTCACCGGTCCTCCCCGGCCTCAGGCCCGCGGAGCGCCTGGTCGAGCGCCTCGCGCAGCAGCGCAGCGTCGTGCGGGCTCATCTGCAGCGCGAAATGGGCGAGTGCCGTGCGCCGGTCGGTGCTGGTGCCCAGCGCGTCGTTCATCAGCCCCGCGGTGTACCCGGAGCGGGACCCGGTGGGCTCATAACGCCACGCCCGGCCGTCCCGCTCCCGCCGCAGCCACCCCTTACGGTGCAGGTTCTCCATCACCGTCATCACGGTGGTATAGGCGAGCGGCCGGTCATCGTGCAGATCATCGACCATCTCGCGGACCAGCGCCGGCCTGCCCCACTCCCACAACCGGTCCATGACCACAGCTTCCAGCTCACCCAGCTGACGCACCTTCGACCTCCCGGGCCTGCCTGTGCCGCGGTTACTCCCGCCACTACTTACCAACACGGATAGAACAGCCAGCCGGTTCACCCCGGATGCGGAGTCCCTGGGCGGCAGGCCGCGAAACGGCAGGGCCGTTGCCCCGGGCCGGGCGGCAGGCTCGTGTCCGTCCAGGCTATGCATGATGGTCACCGGCCCGGTTGCGTCACCACAACGCCGCCCAGAGCTACCGGATTGCCATCGGCGCCGGCCTCTGCCTCTGACGGTGCGGGTGAATAAGAGGCGGCTACTATCCGTGTTAGTAGTCATGTCTGCCATCCCGCACGTGACCCGCGGCGAGCCGCCGGCCGTTTGCCCCGGCCGTCCGGCCGCTCGCGGCGCTGGAGCCGGAGGCCGCCTCACGGATGCTCGGCCGGAAGTGGCTGCGGCCTTTCACCGGCCGGTAGGAACGCCGCGACCCAAGTTGATGACGGAGGCGAAGTCGCAGGTCCGGACGACGGTGCTTCGCTTCGGGCGAGCCGACGGGCGGTATCGAGGGGTACCAGGGTGTCCCTGGGGTCGGCGAGCAGCAGGACCGGCGCCTGGACCGACGCGATGGTGTGCTCGAGCTCGCCGAGCTCGCGGAGCAGGGCG
>Ga0181532_10000770_pt1 | contig 32049 bp, 23 predicted proteins | sample PEATcosm2014_Bin_33_FD_119768 | JGI IMG/M metagenome (GOLD analysis project Ga0181532, IMG submission 119768) | Peatland microbial communities from MTU Mesocosm Facility, Houghton, MI, USA - PEATcosm2014_Bin11_30_metaG | ecosystem: Environmental > Terrestrial > Soil > Wetlands > Peat | place...
ATGGCGAGCGCCGCCTGCAGATGTTCAGGCTTGTGCCACTGCTGGTAAGCCAGCGCGTAGATCCGCAAATTCTCGGCCTGAAACTGCATGATCTTCTCGTAATGCGGATGCTTCCAGTCGCCATCGGTGGAATATTGATACACGCCGCCCCACGCTGGATCGATCAGGTTAAGCTGTCCCGCCAACGTCTGGAGCGCCATCTTCTCAGCCTCCGCGTCGCCTTTGCGCGCCAGCACCATGGCGTACTCTACGCCATCCCAGTCCAGGAACTTCTGCGTGTCGCCCCAACTGCCATTCTTAGCGTCGTATCGTTTGCGATAGTTCTCTTGCAATTGTCTCCGCAGATCCGCGGACAGAAATGGACTCGCCGCGAACTGGATGGGTTTTTCCGGCGTCACTGATGGACCCGGCGTCGGATCGGCAATGATCGCGCGCAGCATGGCAACCATCTCGTCCGGCGGAATGTAGCCCTGTCGCTTCACGATCTCGTGGCCGTTACCGTCGAAGACGATGGTGGCCGGCCAGCCGTAGTCCTCGTAGCGGCTCGCAAGATCCGGGCGCGAATCCTGATCGACGCGCACCGTGATGTATCTGGACTTCAGCAGCGCGATGGTTCCCGGATCCTTGTAAGTGGTGGCATCCATCACATGGCACCAGTGGCACCAGATGGCCTCCAGATCCAGCAGGACAAAGCGATTCTCCCGCTTGGCGCGCGCGAAGGTCTCGTCGGACCACTTGTCCCAATCGAGCGAGGCTGAATTGCTTCCCAATGCCGACCCGGCGATTAGCAGACCAAGAAATAACCGCTTTATGGAAGCTCTCAACATGTGGACCTCTGGATTATTCTACGGTGAGTGCGGGCCGTTTGGATTTGTGCCGCGAACGGCCCGCCTGTGCCGGCAGGGGCGCCGGCACGGCAGGCTGAGAGCCTGCGGTACGGGAGCGGGGCCGCACATTGACGCTGATTAACGCCGATTGAAAGCAGAGAGCTTGGATTTGTCTAAGTGTGAGAAGGTGTGAAAAATCTGTTGGCAGGCGAAAGGGCCTGCCCCACGTGCCTGCAAAGTCTCCAGCAGGGGTGGGCGATTGATGCCATGATTCCTCCTGGATCTGTTCGAAACTCCTGACTGGGTTGATCCGCGTTCATCGGCGGCTTAATTCATCGCGGACGCCGCGAAAATAATCGATGGTGCGTCGTAATCCCTCGTCGAGCGGCACGCGCGGCTCCCAGTCCAGCAGACGGCGCGCCTTGGAGATATCCGGCTTGCGCTGCTTGGGGTCGTCTTCCGGCAACGGGAGGCTCACGATGCGGGACTGACTGGCGGTGATGCGCACGATCCGCTCGGCGAACTCGCGCACGGTCATTTCGTCGGGATTGCCCAGGTTGACCGGATAGTTTTCGGCGGAGAGCATGAGCTTGCAGATCCCGTCCACCAAGTCGCTGACATAGCAAAAGCTGCGCGTCTGCGATCCGTCTCCGAAGATGGTGAGGGGCGCGCCACGAAGCGCCTGATCGACGAAGGCGGGCACCACGCGGCCGTCATCCAGCTTCATGCGCGGCCCATAGGTATTGAAGATGCGCGCGATATTTGTGCGCAGGCCGTACGTGCGATGGTAAGCCATGGTGAGCGCCTCGCCGAAGCGTTTGCTCTCGTCGTAACAGGAGCGCGGCCCGACCGGGTTTACATTGCCCCAATAGGTTTCGACCTGCGGATGCACCAGCGGGTCGCCGTAACATTCGGAAGTGGAGGCCAGCAGGAAGCGGGCGCCGGTGGCGCGCGCCAGTTCCAACATATTGCGCGTGCCGGCGGACCCCACGTCGAGCGTCGCGATGGGATGCTCCAGGTAATCCTTGGGACTGGCGGGCGAGGCCAAATTCAACACGCCGTCAAGCGGGCCATCGATGTCGACCGGCTGTGTAATGTCGTGCAAGATGAAGCGGAACCGCGCGTGTGTGGAAAGATGCGCCAGGTTCTCCGGCGCTCCGGTGAGGAAATTGTCGACAGCGACCACGTCGTGGCCATCCGCCAGCAGGCGGTCACACATGTGCGATCCGATGAATCCGGCGGCTCCGGCAACTAAAATGCGCAAACAGTCACTCCGTCAAGCATTTTTCAGCGGACTCCGTGGACCGCTGTGCTACATTCAAAGGTTACCGCATGGCCCACCCTTCCTGGCTGGAAATTGCGATCCTGGTGGTCCTGTTATGCATCTCCGGATCGCTGTTCTGGTTGCGCTTCCGCAAGCCGTTAGACGCAATTCGCCGCTCGCGCGACAATCCCGATTTTCATCTGCGGCCGCTGGGGCCGCGCGTATGGCAATTCTTCTGGGAAGTGATGCTCCAGGGGAAAGTCATACGGGAGCGCCCGCTGCCCGGTGTGGCGCATGCATTTGTGTTCTGGGGCTTCTGCGCGTTCGCCCTGATCACCATCAACCATCTCGCGTCCGGTTTCGGCGCGCCGTTCCTCAACCGGGATAGCGGGATCGGCAAGGCCTACTTCCTTTTCGTGGCGGCGTTCGCGATCGCCGTGGCGATTTCGATTGCCGGCCTGGCGATTCGCCGCTTCGTCGTGCAACCGATCTGGCTGGGCAAGGTCTCGCCGGAATCCGGCATCATCGCGCTGTTCATTTTCATTCTGATGGTGACTTACCTCGTCGGCCTCGCGCTCGACGAAGGCACACCCACGGCGCGCGTGAACTGGTGGCTGCACACGCTCACGCTGCTGGCGTTCCTGCCGCTGATTCCGCACACCAAGCACCTGCATCTGGTCATCAGCCCCGCGACCGTGTTCCTGCGGCGGGACGGTTTCAGCAAGATTCCGCCGCTGGTGGGCGACGAAGATTTCGGCCTGGATACCGGCAAGGACATCACCAAGCTGGATGCGCTGCAAGCCTATTCGTGCGTGGAGTGCGGCCGCTGCACGGAGCACTGCCCCGCGAACTTCACCGGGAAGGTGCTCAACCCGAAAGAAATCATCCTGGGGCTGCGGCATTATCTGAACGACGAAGGGCCCGGCAACGAAGCGCCTCTGTTGGGCAAGCACATTTCGGCGGAAGCGGCGTTCCAGTGCACCACGTGCGGCGCCTGCGAGTTTCAGTGCCCCGTCGGCATACAGCACCTGCCGGTGATCATCGGGCTGCGGCGCGGCGCGGTGAATACGGGCAAGTGGGAAGACGATTTCGGCTCCAAGATGTTCCTGGCGATGGAGCGCAACGGCAATTCGCTGGGCTTCGCTTCGAGCGAGCGGCTGAAGTTCATCGAGAAAAACGAGCTGCCCATTTTCGACGGCACCCAGGAATATTGTTTGTGGCTGGGCTGCATGGGGTCGTACGATCCGCAGGGCCGCGAAATCGTGCTATCGCTGGTCAAAGTGCTGCGCCACCTCGGGGTGACCTTCGGCGTGCTGCGCAAGGAGAAGTGCACGGGCGACCCTGTGCGCCGCTTGGGGAACGATCTGCTGTTCTCGCAGATGGCGGAGGCCAACATCGAGCAGTTCAAATCGGCCAAAGTCGGCAAGCTGCTTTCGATTTGCCCGCATTGCGTGCGCACGATCGGCGAGGACTGGAAAGAGTTCGGCGCCGACTTCCACATCGAGCATCACAGCGAGCTGCTGGCGCGGTTGCAGGCCAAGCTGCCCCAGCGGGCGGATGGGCGCGAGAAGGTGGTTTTCCACGATCCGTGTTATCTGGGACGCTACCGCGGCGTTTACGACGAGCCGCGGGAGGTGATCGCGCGCTGGGGCGAGTTGACCGATCCGGGACGCACCCGGCAGCGTTCCTTCTGCTGCGGCGCAGGCGGTGGGCAGATGTTCCTGGGCGAGGAGAAGGGCAAGCGCGTGAACGTGGAACGCGCAAGCGAGCTGGCGGCCACCGGCGCGGCGGTGGTAGGCACAGCCTGCCCGTTCTGCCAGACCATGTTCCGCGACGCGTTCGGCACGGTGACCGAAACGCCGCCCAAACTGCTGGACATCGCGCAAATCGCGGCCGCATCCGTTGAATCCGCGGCGGGCGCGTGATGGTATAATTGCAGAATTGGCGCGCCGCAGGGCTTCACGGGCCGGGCGCTGCCAAGCCCGCCGGCAGACTTCACAACGGGCGCGTAGCTCAATTGGCAGAGCAAGTGACTCTTAATCACTAGGTTGTAGGTTCGATTCCTACCGCGCTCACCAGATCAATCTACTTCCAAACGGTCGATAGGTGCCTTCTGGGCTTATAATCACGGCGATGGGCAACTCTCCCTCGGCGCATGACGCAGACCGCCAGAACCCCTACCTCCGCATTCATGCTGTCAACATCTTTGTGCGGGATCAGGACCGAAGCCTGCAATTCTATCGGGATCAGCTCGGCTTCGACCTAGCCTTCGACGCCCGCCTTCCTTCCGGGGGCCGCTGGGTGGCCGTTTCCCCTCCCGACGGCACCGCCGTGCTCACGCTGGTAGCGCCCAAGCCCGATTCCAAGGAATACGGTCTCATCGGGCGATCCACGCAGGTCGTCTTTGTCACCGAAGATGTGACTGCTAAGTTCCACGAATGGCGGCTGCGCGGAGTTCGTTTCGTGCACACGCCGCGCCTGCGACGGGTCCAGTATGCGCGCCAGGCGACGACCATGGGCGCTGCGGACCCATCGAGCCCGGCCGGCGACGAGGCGCCGGTTTGGGGCGGCGTGTTCACGCGCTTCAAAGATCTGGACGGGAACTCGTTCGCGCTGGTGGGCTTCGACGAGGTAAGCCGGGAAGTCGAAGCGCAGCGCCGCGCGGCTGCGGCGAAGTTGGAATCGGAACGCCGCGCCGCACAGGAACTGGAAATCGCCAAACAGGTGCAGGCCCGGCTTTTCCCTCAAACACTGCCGCCCGTCGGCAGCCTGGAGTACGCGGGTGCTTGCATTCAGGCCCGCCAGGTCGGCGGCGATTACTACGATTTCCTCAACCTCAGTCGCGAACGGCTCGGCTTGGTGATCGGCGACATTTCGGGGAAAGGAATCGCCGCCGCTCTTTTGATGGCCAATCTGCAGGCCAATCTACGCAGCCAGTGCGCCACTGTTTCCGGCCGGCCGCGGAGCTTCCTGCGATCCGTGAACCAGCTCTTTTACGAGAATACGGCCGACAGCGCCTACGCCACCCTCTTCTTTGCCGAATATGACGACAAACGCCGGCGGCTGCGCTACGCCAATTGCGGGCATCTCTGCGCTCTTCTGCTCCGCCACGACGATAAGCTGGAGCGGCTCGATTCCACAGGCACCGTGCTGGGACTCTTCAGAGAATGGGACTGCTCGATCGGGGAACGCCGGCTCTTCTGTGGCGACACACTTGCGCTCTATACGGACGGCGTGACCGAAGCCTTCAACGATGCCGGAGAAGAATTCGGCGAACAGCGCCTGATCGCAGCGCTGCGGCGGCATCGGAAACTTCCTTCACAAGCCCTACTTACATCGATTCTGGATGAGGTTCAGCGGTTCAGTTCCCGTGAACAGCACGACGATATCACGCTGGTTGTCGCCAAGTGCACAGGAAATTGAGGCGACGCAGAAGGGGCCCAGACCACGGCCAGGCCGATTTCAAATATTCCAATGCGCGCGGTCATCGGCCCCTGAGATCCTTGAGCATCGCCGAACGGAGAATCTGGTTCAGACGGCCATGATAACCCGCGCCCTGGGACCTGAGCCAGGCCAGCACGTCCGCGTCGATGCGCACGGTCAACTGGCGCTTGACCGGTCTGTAGAGGCCGCCCCGCACCGCGTCGGCCCAGAAACCGGCCGGCTTTGCCGGGATGTCGCTGTAATCGATCTTCTCGTCAGGCACCTTAGCCAACGCTGCGAGTTCCGCCTTCTGCTTGCGGGTCAGCGGCGCGGGATTCCTTGGATCAAGCTGCATGCTGACGATATGCTCTTTTTTCTTGCGCATTGGCCCTCCTTGCCGAAATCATGCGGATGACTTAACCACATTCATCGCGCACGGTGTAGACCACAGCCAGGAGCGCCAGCCCCGCGATCCCGATAGTGATCCAGCGATCTTCACCGTAGTCCTCCTGGTCGTCATATTGCTCGATTCTGTTGGCATCGATGAACACGCGCGCGGCCACCTCGAAGCTCACGCGGTGCTTGCGCTGGTTCGTCAGGTTCTTGTGCGCATCCCACGAGAATCGCAATTGCAGAGCGCACCATTCTTCTGTAGCCACTCTATTGTAGCTTTCGCCAGGCCGGGACGAGCCGCGGGTAAAACTCGCATTCGCCGTGCCAAACCAGTGCGTCCAACCTTCCACAACAATGGAAGGGAAGAAGAGAGAAGGGGAATTCAATCCCCAGCACACCGGAACCCGATATGGTTGAGGCTGCTCTTCGGACCGACCCTCAGGCGGATCGAAACGCGCACGTTCCTCGGAATGTCGACGAACGACCCGCCCCGCAGCACGCGCATCTGGCCTTCTCGCGGTCCCACAGGATCCGGATCGTCCCGCAGTTCATAATACTTCGCGCCATACCAATCCGCGGTCCACTGCCACACATCTCCCAACATGTCATACAGGTCCCAGGCATTCGGCTGTTTCTGATCTACGGGGTGCGGGCCATTGCCGTTCTCGAACAGCCGCTTCCCGGCGTTGGCATAATCCGTTCGCCAGATTTCCATGCTGTCAATCCGCTGGTTACCGCTGTTATCCGCGTACCAGGCGGTTGCATCCAGCCTTCCGTACCGCGCGCCCTTGCTGCCCGCACGCGCCGCGTATTCCCATTCTGCTTCCGTCGGTAATCGCCCTGCCGCCCATTCGCAGAATCCCCGCGCCTGTTCCCAGTTGACCCAGACCACCGGCATGTTATCGTCGCCGCTCGCCTCATTCAGATTCTTCCTCCCGAGCGAGTCTTTCGTGCCCAAAGGCGGTTTGCCGGTGGAGGCCCGATATCGCTTCCACGCACCTACAGTCACGGGGGTCTGCATCAGCCAGAACCCGTGCGTGATCTCGACCTTGTGCGCCGGCTGTTCGTCGTTTCGGCACTCGTTGTCTCCCGGCGAGCAGCCCATGGTGAACGATCCGGCCGGAATCCACACGTACCGCAACCCGTCCTTCGGATTCACCTTGGTCTTTGCCGCACGCGGGTGGATTGGAGCCGTCGCCGTGCTGCCCGAGCCTGCCCCTTCGGCCCGCTCGCGGCTGCGCGGCTGTGCCTCGGCCTTGGTGGCTGGGGTTGACGACGTATCACGTTCTTGCGCGCCCGGCTCAGCAGATTTCTTCTTCGCTGGGGCTTCCGCCGCTTCCTTCCGCTCGCGGCTGCGTGCCGGGGCCGCGGCCTCGGTGGCCGGGCTCGACGACGTGCCAGGTTCTTGCGGGCCCGGCTCCGCGGACTTCTTCTCCGCTGGGGCTTCCGCCGCTTCCTTCCGCTGGCGGCTGCGCGGCGGGACCTCGGCGTTGGCGGCCGGGCTCGACGACATGCCAGGTTCTTGCGGGCCCGGCTCCGCGGACTTCTTCTCCGCTGGGGCTTCCGCCGCGGGTTTTTCATTTTTCTGTTCCGCGGGCGGTGGTGGCGGCGCGGCAGCCCGCGAAAGACTCTCGACCTTCGCCTTCCGCTCCCGGACTTCCTGCGCGGCTTTCTCTTTCAAAGACCGCGCGACAAAAAAACCAACCGCCGCCAGCGCCAGAGCTACCGCTGCTATCGCATACCCGATGCGCCATCTGCGAGATAACTTCCGACCGCTCGGAGCTCCCGCCGCACCCTTCTTATCCTCGGGGCCGGGCGGAGCGATGCTTTCGCTTAGCGCCTGACTGGCTATCGCGGCCGTCTCCTGCTCGTGCGGATCGCGCCCGGTCCGCCCCGAGTCCAGCACCGCCAATATCGCCCGCTCCATCTCCGCAGCCGACCGGTACCGGTTCTCCCGATCCTTCTCGAGCGCCTGCATCACCAATTTCGAAACGTCGGGGGGAATCTTGAGATCGGGCCGTACCCAGTCCGGCGGCATCGGTGGAACCTGCAGCCGCTGCACCAACATCGCGACCGGAGTATCCGCCGCAAAAGGCAACCTCCCGGTCAGCGTCTCATAAAGCACCAGCCCGAGCGAGTACAGATCCGTCCGCCCGTCCAAATCGCTCCCGCGCATGCCATTCGCCTGCTCAGGCGAAGCGTAATCGGGCGTGCCCATGAAGAGTCCAGTCGTGCTGGCCATCACGCCCGTGACGCCGAGTCCGGTTGCCTCGCGCACTTTCGCGATCCCGAAATCGATGATCTTCACCGTCTCACTGCCGTCCGCATTCTTGGCCAGCAGCACGTTCTGAGGCTTGATATCCCGATGCACGATCCCTTTTTCGTGCGCGGCCGCCAGCGCCGAGCACGCCTGAGCGGCGATGTGCAATGCGACCTCGGGAGCCAGCGGTCCCTCACGGTCGAGCTTTTGCCGCAGGCTCTGACCGTCCACATACTCCATCACCACGAACAGTTGGTCGTCTTCCGTGAAGTCCGCGTCCTCCACGCGCACGATATGTGGGTGCTGCAGATGCCGCATCACCAGGGCCTCGGCCATCAGCCCTTTGAGCGCCTGCTGCACCGCCGAGCCCTCGGCGACCACCACCTTGAGCGCCTTCTCCTCGTTCCAGAGCAGGTGCCGCGCCCGGTACACCACACCCATGCCGCCCCGGCCGATCTCGCTCAGGATCTCGTATTTTTTCCGGATCACGGCGCCCGGCTGCAAGCCGCCGCTTGACCGCAATGCAGTGCCGTCATGCGGGCAGAACCCGACCTCGTTGCCATAGCTGGCGGAGCAACTGGGACAGGTCTTCACTTGGTAAGAGCTTACCGCGTTGGGTAAGATGCGGCAATGGCGCGGCGCCCCCCAGTCCCCAGCCCCGCGTCCTAGACGGTTGGCAGGCGAAAGCGCCTGCCCCACCATTCTCCGCGTCTCCGCGTCCCCCAACTACAATAGTCTCTGTATGTCGTGGTCCACCGTTCGCGTGCCTGCATCCAGCGCCAACCTGGGGCCGGGCTTCGACGCGCTCGGCATGGCTCTAGGAGTGTATCTCGACTGCCGCTTCCGGCCCAGCCAGCGGTTATCCATCGCCGCCACAGGACGCGATGCAGCGGCCATCTCCACCGCCGCCGACAACCTCATCTGGCAGACGGCGCTATCGGTGGCGGCCGACGTGCGCATGAAGCTGCCGCCCATCGAGCTGATTATCGACAACCAGATTCCCATCGGCAAAGGCCTGGGATCGAGCGCCGCCGCGCTTACCGCGGGCGTGGTGATCGCCGACCGCCTGCTCGGCCTTGGTTGGCGACCGCCGCGAATCCTGGATGAAGCGGCGCGCCTGGAAGGGCATCCCGACAACGTGGCCGCCTGCGTACTCGGCTCCATCGTGGCCAGCGCCATCGATTCCGGAGGGGTCGTGCGCGCCGTGCGCCTCGAACTGCCCGCCCGCTTCGGCATCGCGCTGGTGGTGCCGGATTTCGAGCTTCCCACGGTCGAAGCGCGCGCGGTGCTGCCCTCCTGCTACAGCCGGGAGGACGCCGTGTTCAACGTGCAGCGCGCCGCCCTGTTGATCGCGGCGCTGGCCGCCGGCTCCACCACGGCATTCCCGGCCGCGCTGGAAGACCGCTTCCACCAGCCCTATCGCATCCCGCTGGTCCCCGGCCTGGCGGATATCCTGATGTTGCGCGCGCCCGGCTTGCTCGGCTGCGCGTTGAGCGGCGCCGGACCCTCCATCCTGGTCTTCTACGAGAGCGGCTACGAGGCCGTCTGCGATCTGGTCCGCCAGATCTTCCAGCTTCACGGGCACAGCGCCGAGGTCTTGCTGACCCACATCGCCGAACGCGGTTTCGAAGTGGGGCAAGTCCCCGGCCCGCCCGCCGGCGCAGCACTTCCCTAAGAACCTGTTAAAAAAATGTCTGGCAGGCGAAACCGCCTGCCCCACCTAGCCTGCAAGTTGCCGATCTGCCGTGGTGGCGCAGGCGGTTCCGCCTACGTTTGCAATCTAATCAGACGTTTTTCAACAAGCTCCGAAGGAATCGACGCATGAAAACCGCTCCCAAATTTGAAATGGCCGCGTTGTCATGCGGGCACATCCGCTCCGCCACAATTCGCGCTGGAAGCGATCGTGCACCTGCGCCCGGAGGCCGCCATGTCGCCCCTTTGTACGAAAGATCCCGGCATTTCGGCCGTCGCTGGAGCGCAGGCTGATACACTGGTCATAAAGGTGTGTCGGCGCGGCTCATGCGGTATTCCCTCCTTGCTGGCCTTATTGTCCTGATACTGGGCCAGACCACGTGCCGCAGCAGCGGCGAGAAACGCGCTCCAACGATCGGTGAAGCGTACGCCGGCCCCGCCGCACTGGCCTTGCGCAAGGATATTCCGACGCAGTCGCCCGTGGTGGCAACCGTGCCGCACGGCGAGCGGCTCGACATAATTCAGCACCGCCGCCGGTTCTTCAAGGTCCGCACCGCTGGCGGAAAAGAAGGCTGGATCGAGGATCACCTGCTGCTCAGCTCCGACGAAATTGCTTCCTTGAAAGAGGTGGAGCGGCGCGCCCGTACGCTGCCGACGCAGGGCCTGGCGAGCACTTACGAATTGCTCAACGTGCACACGGAGCCGAATCGCCTGTCGCCCAGCTTCCTGCAAATCGCGGCGGGCGAGAAGGTCGATGTGGTGGCGCACGTTGCTTCTCCGCGAACGCCGCCCGCGCGCAAGCCGCTCCTTCCGCCCAAGCCCAAACAGCCCAAGGTGGCGCATAAGAGCCCGGAAACGAGGTATCCGCCGCCGCCCCCGCCGCCGGCGCCGCCCGTGCCCGCAAACTGGTTGGAACTCTCCAAAACGCCTCCGGAAGTAGCGCAGTCCATCGCGGCGGCAAAGGCGGAATCCCCCGCGCCCACCGACGATTGGAGCCTGGTGCGCAACGCCAAGGGCGACAGCGGATGGGTGCTGACCCACCGTCTCTATATGGCCATACCCGACGACGTCGCCCAGTATGCCGAAGGCCACCGCATAACTTCCTATTTCCCGCTTCGCGACGTGCGCGACGGCGACCAGGTGAAGCACGTCTGGCTTTGGACCACTATCGGCGGCGGAGACCACAATTATGACTTCGACAGCTACCGGGTATTCACCTGGAGCCTGCGCCGCCACCGTTATGAGACCGCCTTCATCCAACGCAATGTCGAGGGCTATTTTCCAGTGCTGCTGCGGCCGGTCGAATGGTCCGCGGGATCCAAGGCGCGCACCCCGTCCGACACTGCGAAGTACCCGGGGTTTTCCGTTTGTGTGGAAGACGCCCACGGTGTACGCATGCGGCGCAGTTATGCGCTCATCGATACCGTCGTGCGCTCCGCGGGTCAACAGCCATGCGAGGCGCCGACTAGCATTCTGCAGACCGATGGCGCCACGGTTCCCAGCCCGCAGTCCCCAGCCCCGAACCCCGCGGCCGGCAGCCGCTCGCTTTTAGCCCGCCTGAAGGCCTTCGCCAAAAAGTTGTTTAGCCGGTAACAACCCCCATCCACCCGAGCGAACCTCCGCCCTGGACCTTGTCGTGGCGCGGGCACCTGTGCGTGTGGTGGGGCAGGCGCTTTCGCCTGCCAACGGGCGAACTTTCAGTTCGCCGTCGCTTAGCTTCAGCTCGCCGAATTTAGACCTGGGCTGAAGCCCACGGCCAGGCGAGCGACGCCACCCCTGGAGATTGGCCATTTGCACCATTGTCGTGAGCCGGGCCGAAGCGCATCGCCGCGTCGCCCGCTGGCAACAAGCTACTCGTGCCGCAGGGTGGCTGCGGGGTCCACCCGCAGCGCCGCACGCGCCGGGATGAGCGCCGCCAATACCGCCGTGAGTCCCAGCAGCGCGGAGGTCGCGCCGAAGGCCACCGGGTCGAATGGACTGACGCCGTAGAGCATGGCGCGGAGCAGTTGTGCGGCGGCAGCCGCCAGCGCCAGGCCGATGAGGGCACCTGCCAGGACAGGTTTGAAACCCTGCCACAAGAGCAATCTGAGAACGTCCACGCGCGCTGCGCCTAGCGCCACGCGTATACCGACTTCGCGGCGCCGCCGGCCGACGGCGAAGGCGACCACTGCATACACGCCGGTCGAGGCCAGTAGCAGTCCCAAACCTCCCAGGATGGAAGCGGCAGCCATGGCCATTTTCTGCGGAGCCAACGCCAGGTTCACATTCTGCTCGATCGGCTTGGCGCTGACGGTAACGTTGGGATCAAGACCGGCAGCGGCTTTCCCCAGCGCGCGCGAGACGGGTCCGGGCGGCCCGTCGTAGCTCACTAGCAGGACGCCTTCCAGCGCGCGCTCGCTGCCCATCGCCTCGTAGACCCGCGGATGGTCGTTCGCATTCAGACCCAGACCCTTGGCAGCGGCCACCACTCCCACGATTTCGCGATCGTCTTCCGGCTTGCTTCCCAGCCGGATTCGCCGGCCGACGGGATTCACTCCCGCATAGTAGAGCCGCGCCAGCGTGGTATCCACGATCGCCACTTTCGCATGGCTATGCAAATCAGCCGCGTTGAACGGCCGTCCTTGCAAGACGCGAATGTGCATGGTGCGGAAGAAGTCCAGCCCCACCTGGTTGCAAGCGGCCCGCACCGGTTGGCTCAAGCTGCCGCTCGCCGTCGGGATGCGGGCTTCGGTGAGGCATTCGCTCAAGAACGGGTTGTTGGTAGTCAGCGACGCTGCGTGCACGCCCGGCAGCGTGGCGGCGGAATCGCGTAGCGTATTCAGGAAGCGCTCGGCCTGCTCGCCGGAGTACTGCTGTTGGCGCAGGTCCACGGGCGCCACCAACACATTTCGTACGCTCTGGCCGATATCCATGTGCAACGCGGCGCCAAATCCGCGCAGCAACAGGCCGGCGTTGACCAGCAGGATCAGGGAGGCGGCCACCTGCAGCGCAATCAGGGCGTCTTGTAAGCGGAATCCCCGGCGATGCGTCGCCGCGTCCAGTCCTTCGCTCCGCAGCGCCGGCGTCAGATTCGAGCGCAGCAGGGCGAGGGCGGGAAACAATCCGAATACCAGGCCGGCCGCCAGTGAGACCGCCAGAGTATATAAGAGGATGCGCCAATCCGGGTCCAAACCGAGCTGCAGCGGACCAGCCTCGGAAGGGATCCAGGCTACCGCGACCCGCGCGCCAACTTGCGCCAGCGCGAGTCCCAGCGCCCCGCCCAGCATCGCCAGCAGCACGCTTTCGGTGAGCAATTGTTGCAAGAGCCGTCCCTTTCCCGCGCCGATGGAAAGCCGTATGGCGATTTCCCTGCGGCGGCTGAGCCCGCGCGCGAGCAACATATTCGCCACGTTGGAGCAGGCCACCAGCAGTACCAGCGATACGGCCAGGAAGAGCACGGCTCCCGCCAGGGCGCCGCCGTTTATGGCGTCGGGATAGTTCACGAAGGCTCCGGGCGCTACCGTCACCCGGGCCGTGCGCGAAGCATGGTGCGCCGCCAGCGCCTGCGCGCCCAGCACCTGCATCTCGGCCTGCATGGCCGCATCGCGCACACCAGGCTTGCGGCGCGCCACAATTTGCAGCCAGCCCGTATTGGCGTCGTTGAGAACCGGATCACTCGGGCGAAGCACGGCTTGCATGGTGTACGGAATCCAAACATCGGGCACGGTGAGCAGCGGGCCTTTAGTCGCGGGATCGGCGACGCCGATCACCCTGAATGAGGTCCGGTTCAAGGCAACGTCGCGCCCGACCACGTCCAGCGCTTCGCCGAAGTACACGCGCCACGCCGCGGAGCTGAGTACCACCACGGGCGCGTATCCGGTATGAGACGTCTCGGCTTCCGAGAAGAACCGGCCCAGCACCGGCCTGCCTCCAATCAACGGCAGCAGATTGCCGGATACCAGTTGCGCGCGGAGCGGTCCGGCGGGGGCGCCTTTCCAACTCACGTTCGACTCGGCGACGGCCGCCAGGTCCGCGGTCCGCGCGTGCTCTCGCATGAAGTTGAACTCGGCATAGGAGACGAAGTATACCGATCCCTCGATGCTGCGGTCGCCTTGCCCGTGCGTCTCCATGTAGACGTTGCGAATGGAGCCCGGATCCTTGACCGGCAAGGGCCGGAAGGCCAGGCCATAAATCAGGGTAAAGAGCGCGGTGTTCGCGCCTACACCCAAAGCGATGGCGCCGGCGGCGGCCAGCGTGAATCCCGGTTCGCGCCGCAGACCGCGCCAGGCGTAGCCCACGTCGCGCAGCAGGTTTTCGACGAGCGTGAGCCCGCGCGCGTCCCGGCATTCTTCCTTGATCTGTTCGACCCCGCCGAGCTCCAGGCGCGCCTTGCGCCGCGCGGCATCCGGCGCAGCCCCCTGCGCGATGTAGCCTTCCACGACCGTGTCGAAGTGAAAGCGGAGCTCGGTATCCAGCTCGTCCTCCGCGCGTTTGCGCCGGGCCAGCGATCGCAGCCGCATACGCAACGAATCCAACCAACGTACTTTCCAGCTCGACATTTTCGCCTCCGTCTAAGCGCGATCGGCCCTCTAAGCGCGGTCCGCGCGCAGAATCCACGAGACCGCCTGCGTGAGCGTCTTCCACTCTGCCGTTTCGCGCTCGAGTTGCGCGCGCCCGGCATCCGTCAGCGAGTAGAATTTGGCCTTGCGGTGGTTGTCGCTTTCGCCCCACTCGCTCAAAATCCAGCCCTGATGCTCGAGGCGATGCAGTGCCGGATAGAGCGAGCCCTGCTGCACCTGTAGGGTATCGCGCGAGAGCTGCTGGATGCGCAGCGAGACGCCATAGCCGTGCATGGGACCCAGCGCCAGCGATTTCAAAATGAGCAAATCCAGCGTGCCTTGCAGCAGGTCTACGTCTTTCGCCATACGCTTGCCTCTCCTAGGATGTCTACAAGAAAGATATCCGAAACCCTGGTAGGATGTCAAGCAGAACAGAAGGCGAACCTGGCGGTACAGGCGCCGCGACCGGCGAACTGAAGTTCGCCGCGGCACGCTAAAGCGTGCGCCACGGGGGCTAACTTGACAGATACTAAGACGTCTATATAATATGAGGTCTGAGTATATGCCCAAACCCGACTCGCTTCAAGGCTCCCTCGATCTGCTGGTGTTGAAGATTCTCTCGCGCCAGCCGCGCCAGCACGGCTACGCCCTGATGACCGCCATCCAGGCCAGGTCCGGCGAAGTGCTCCGGGTGGAGGAGGGCTCGCTCTATCCCGCGCTGCACCGTATGGAGGAGGCCGGGTGGATTCGGGCCGCATGGATCACGCGGGACACCGGGCGGCGGGCGCGCCTATACGAGCTGACCGCGGCGGGCGAGAAGCAGCTTGCCGCCGAAGAATCGCGGTGGCAGGCAGTGACTTCGGCCGTAAATCGCGTTTTGAGGACGGCTTGATATGGCATGGTGGTCGCGCATCGCAAACGTATTCCGCGGCGAGCGTGTGAGCCGGGAAATCGACGAAGAACTGTCGTCGCACATTGAGGAAGCCATCGCCCAGGGCCGCGACCCCGGCGAAGCGCGCAGAGCGTTCGGCTCCGCGCTACGGCGGCGCGAAGAGAGCCGCGACATCCGGCTGATCGCCTGGCTCGATTCCCTCCGCGCCGATGCCGTCTTCGGCTGGCGGCAGCTCATGAAGCGGAAGGTAACTTCGGCCGCTGCGATCCTGTCGCTGGCGCTCGGGATCGGGGCGTGCACAGGGGCTTTCCGGCTCATCGATGCCCTGCTGCTGCGCCCTTTGCCGGTAGCGGGTGCGGAGCGGCTCTACGCTCTCTCTCGCGAAGCATTCTTCGACGGCAAGCTCCAATCCTTCGACGGTTGGGCGTATCCGTCGTTCCGCCTGATGCGCGCCGCGGCGAAGGATCAAGCCGAGTTGATGGCGGTCTCCTATGCGGAGAGGATGGATCTGACTTACAAGTCGGACGCCGAGATGGAGAAGGCTTACGCGCAATACGTCTCCGGCTGGATGTTCGGCACGTTCGGGTTGCGGCCGGCCCAGGGACGGCTGCTCGCTGAAAATGACGATCTGAAGCCGCGCGCGCATCCCTATGCCGTCCTGTCTTACGACTATTGGACGCGGCGCTTCGGACAGGACCCACGGGTAATCGGGCGCAACTTTCGCATGGGCGACGATCTTTACGAAATCGTGGGAGTCGGCCCACAGCCCTTCACCGGCACGGAAACCGGTACCGTGACCGACGTCTTCGTGCCCACCATGATGCACGCTGGCGTCACCCATGACGACTGGACGTGGTTCCGCACGTTGGCGCGGCTGAAGCCGGGTGTAGCCCTCGAAGCAGTACGCGCGAAACTGAACGCCACCTCACATGCCTTCGAAGAAGAGAGGGCCAAGGGTTTTACCGGCATGAGCAAACAGGACATCGAGAAGTTCCTCGATCAAAAGCTTGTGCTCGAACCCGCCGCCTCCGGCGCTTCCAATCTGCGGAGCGATTACCGCGTATCGCTCGTCGCCCTCGGTGTGCTGGTAGCGCTGGTGCTGCTGATCGCGTGCGCCAACGTCGCCAACCTGATGGCCGCCCAAGCCGCCTCGCGGGCGCGCGAAATGGCGCTGCGCGTCTCGATCGGCGCGGGACGGTGGCGGCTAGTGCAACTGGTCCTGGTGGAGAGCGCCATGCTCGCCTTCATCGCAGGCGCGATCGGCGCGGTGTTCGCTTGGTGGTCCGCGCCGTTTGTTGTCGCCATGATCAATCCGCCGGACAACCCGGCGCGCTTGGCTCTTCCGGCGGACTGGCGCGTGCTCGGATTCGGCCTGGCGCTGACCCTGGGCGTGATGCTGTTATTCGGCCTGACGCCCGCGCTGCGCGCTTCGGCAGTCAAGCCGGCCCGCGCGCTCAAAGGCGGAGAAGACCCGCGCTCGCGGCGCCGCTTGATGCATGCGCTGATCGCTGCCCAGGTAGCCTTCTGTTTCCTGGTGCTGTTCGTCGCCGGACTGTTTGCGGCCACCTTCGACCGTTTATCGAACCGGCCTATAGGGTTCTCCGCTGAACGGCTGCTGCTGCTGCACACGGTGGCGCAACGCGATGAGCGGCCCGTCTATTGGGACCAGGTGGCCGATCGCCTGCGCACCGTGCCAGGCGTCGCGACCGTTGCGCTGTCCGGGTGGCCGCTGCTCGATGGAAACGCCTGGAACGGTTTCATTTCGGTCAACGGTGCGCCGCCCGGCCCGGTCCTCGCGTATTTCCTGGCCATCTCGCCCGGTTGGGTGGACGCCATGAAGATTCCCTTGATCGATGGCAGAGACTTCCGCCCCGGCGATGCGTCCCCAGGCTCAGCGATCGTCAACGAAACCTTCGTCAAGGAGTTCTTCAACGGGAAAAACCCGATTGGACAATCGTTCGCGAAGAGCGGCGAGCTTCCCTGCAAGGTGGTAGGCGTGGTCCGCGACGCTCCCTACCGCAACGTCCACGAGCCCATCTTGCCGGCGGTCTTCGTTCCGATTCGCCAGATCGACGAGCACGGCGTAGTACAGCCGCTCAGCGGTGCCACCTTCATCGTGCGCACGTCCACCGCGAACCCCATGGCGCTGGCATCCATCCTGCGCCGCGAAGTGCCGCGCGCTCGTCCCGAATTCCGCGTCAGCAACATCCGCACGCAGGCGGAACTGGTCCGGGCGCAGACCCTTCGCGAGCGATTGCTGGCGATGCTCGGAGTGTTCTTCGCCGCCGTCGCGCTGTTGCTCGCGGGTATCGGACTGTATGGCATGCTCGACTATTCCGTGCTGCAACGCCGGCGCGAAATCGGCATTCGTATGGCGATTGGCGCGCAGGCCGGCGACATCGCGCGGCGCGTGACCGTGGATGCTTTCTCCATGGTGCTGGTGGGCGCAGTGGCGGGCCTGGCGCTCGGTATGGCGTCGACGCGATATATCGAGTCGTTGCTCTACCAGGTGAAGCCAACCGAGTTCGGCGTGCTGGCGGTTCCGTCGCTGACGATTCTCGGGGCGGCGTTGCTGGCCGCGCTGCCGGCGGTGTTCCGGGCGGTACGCATCGATCCGGCCGCGATGCTGCGGATGGATTGAGGATGGTCTGATATGGCGTGGTGGTCCCGCATCGCAAACGTATTTCGCGGCGAGCGTGTGAGCCGCGAGATCGACGAAGAGCTGTCGTCGCACATTGAGGAAGCTATCGCCGAGGGCCGCGACCCTGGCGAAGCGCGCAGAGCGTTCGGCTCCGCGCTGCGGCGGCGCGAAGAGAGCCGCGACATACGGTTGATCGCCTGGCTCGATTCCCTCCGCGCCGATGCCGTCTTCGGCTGGAGGCAGCTCATGAAGCGGAAGGTGACCTCCGCCGCAGCCATCCTTTCGCTAGCTCTGGCCATCGGAGCATGCACAGCGGCATTCCGCCTCATCGACGCACTTCTGCTGCGGCCTTTGCCGGTGTCCCAACCGCAGCGTCTCTACGCCGTCTCGCGTCAGGAATTCCGTCTCTCTTGGGATGGCAAGGCCCACATATACGACGGATGGGCGTATCCGGCATTCCGCCTGATGCGCGCCGAGGTGAAGGATCAAGCCGACTTGATCGCGGTCTCGGGCGTCAACCGCACTGACCTGACTTATGCCTCCGACCAGGAAACGGAGAAAGCGGTCGTGCAATACGTGTCCGGGTGGATGTTCAACTCGTTCGGATTGCGGCCCGCTGCGGGGCGCCTGCTTACCGAAGACGACGACCGCGAGCTGGGGGCCCATCCATATGCCGTACTCTCCGACGATTATTGGACGCGCCGGTTTCAAGGGGACCCGAAAGTCATTGGCCGCACCTTCCGGATGGGCAACCGCCTCTACGAAATCGTGGGCGTCTGCGCGGGGCCTTTCACCGGCACCGAGACCGGCTTTGTGACCGACATCTTCGTACCCATAATGATGAATTCCGCGGCCGGCCGTTCGGATTCGGCCTGGCACTCCACGCTGGCGCGGTTGAAGCCGGGTGTTGCCGCGGAACCTGTGCGCGAGAGACTGGACGCAGTCTCACGGGCATTCGAAGCGGACCGGGCGAAGGGCTTCGCCGGAATGTCCAAACAGAGCATCGACGACTGGCTTAAGCAGACGGTAGTGCTGCAGCCGGCGGCCGCGGGCTTCTCCTCAGTGCAGAAGTACTACCGCCAACCGCTCGCAGCTCTCGGCGTGCTCGTCGCACTGGTTCTGATGATTGCCTGCGCGAACGTCGCCAACTTGATGACCGCACAGGCAGCCGTCCGCACGCGCGAGATGGCTCTGCGCGTCTCGATTGGCGCGGGCAGATGGCGACTGGTGCAACTTGTCCTGGTGGAAGGCGCATGGCTCGGGTTCCTGGCGGCCGCGGCTGGCGCGCTCTTCGCCTGGTGGTCCGCGCCGTGCGTCGTCGCCATGCTCAGTCCGCTGGGCGATCCGATTCGTTTGTCTCTTCCGGCGGACTGGCGTGTGCTGGCTTTCGGCCTGGCGCTGACCCTCGGTGTGACGCTCCTGTTCGGTCTGGCGCCGGCGCTGCGCGCCTCGGCAGTGAAGCCGGCAACCGCGCTCAAGGGCGGAGAAGACCCGCACTCGCGGCGCCGCACGATGCATGCGCTGGTCGCCGTCCAGGCGGCATTTTGCTTCGTGGTGCAATTCATCGCCGGTCTGTCTGTCGCCACGTTCGACCGGTTGTCGCATCAGCCCACCGGCTTCTCTGCGGAACGGCTGCTGACTCTAGAAACGGTCGCGGAACGCGCCCAGCCACCGGTCTTTTGGGAGCAGGTGGCCGAACATCTGCGAACGGTACCAGGCGTGCAAACGGTCGCGCTGGCCAGCCGGCCTCTGCTCAGCGGGTACAGTTCCAACGACGCTGTGGCCATCGATGGCGGCGCGCCCAGCGAGGACATGGCCTATTTTCTGAATATCTCGCCGGGCTGGTTGGACACCATGAAAATTCCTTTCATGGACGGTAGAGATTTCCGCGCTGGCGAAACGTATCCGGGTGTGGCAATCGTCAGCCAAACGTTCGCGAAGCGATTCTTCGGCAGCCAGAATCCTGTGGGAAGCTGGTTCGAGCGAGCCACCGACGAAGGCCCGCGTTTTCGCCTTCAGGTCGTAGGCCTGGTTCGCGACGCCCGCTACCTAGACATGCGCGGGCCTATGCTGCCGGTGGCCTACTTGCCGTTTCGGCAGGCGGATGGTAAGACGCGCCGGGGGACGATCGTGGTGCGTACATCCAGCGCCAATCCGCTATCGCTCGCGCACGTCCTGCGGCGGGAGGTAGCCAAGGCCCGGCCCGAGTTTCGCGTCAGTAACATGGAAACGCAGACGGAGATCGACCAGGTGCACACAGTTCGCGAGCGGCTGCTGGCTGTGCTGGCGCTGTTCTTCGCGTCGGTCGCGCTGTTACTCGCCGGTATCGGACTGTACGGGGTGCTGGACTACTCGGTGCTGCAACGGCGCCGCGAAATCGGAATTCGCATGGCGATCGGCGCGCGGTCCGGCGCGATCGCGCGCCTCGTGACCCTGCCCGTTTTTTCGATGGTGCTCGTGGGAGCGCTGGCAGGTCTGGCGCTCGGTATGGCCTCGGCGCGATACATCGAGTCGCTGTTCTACGAAGTGAAGGCCACGGATCTGGATTCGCTGGCGCTTCCGTCGCTGACCATTCTAGCCGCAGCGACGCTGGCCGCGTTGCCGGCAGTGATCCGCGCGGTACGCATCGATCCGGCCAAGATGCTGCGGATGGATTAGACCCGCCGCGTGGCGCAGGCGGTTTCGCCTGCCAAGCGGCGAAGCTACTACTCCACCGCCATCGTAACTGTATTGAGACCCGCCGTGCCCCCAACGGAAAGAGTCACTGGTATGGCCGGCCCCGCGGCAATACCGGGCGGCACTTTCGCATTGATCTGTATCGCGCCGGCGACGAATCCCGGAGCCGCACCCTGATAGCTGACCGTGGCTGGCTGTCCTCCGATGGTAACTGAAACAGACGCCGCGACCATTGGGAGGCTGGGCCCCACGATCACCGTACCGTCGGCTACCGCGGGATTGAGCAGTCCGGCGCCCGTCGCATAAATACAGACGGATGTCCCACGCGGCGCCGGGTTCGCCGGCGAATTGACAGACAGGTCGTGGTTCAGAATCGCGCCCTGCCCGGAACCCGAAGCGCCGGCCGTGAAAATCGCAGGCGCCGCCGCGCTCACCGGCAGTGTGACCGAGTAGAGCTCGCCGCCCTGCAAAGCGATTTGCATGACGGTTGTGGACTTCCCCGCCAACGAAAACGGCGCTGCCGCGTTGATCTGGCCCTCCGATAAATACAACAGGGGCGCAGCCACGCCATCAAAGCTCACGGTAAATCCCCCAGCCGCGGTGGGCACGTTCCCCTGCGAATCCAGAGCTATTCCCAGCGGAAAGGCCGGGCCAATGCCGGCCCCGAAGATCGCGATCAGTTCGCCGGGAGCAACTGTGGAGGCGCTCAAGCTGGCCGCATTCACTACCGACTTGATTCCAGGAACGTCCAGCAAACCGTAGACGATCACCTGTTGCGAATCGGTCGGCACGAAAACCTTGCCGTTGGCAACCGTGGGATTGGCGAATTTCGTAAAATTGCCCAGCGCGTCGCGGCTCCCCTGCATATCGCTGTTCCATAATTCGTGGCTGACGTCCATGGCGTCGAGAGCGTGCAGGGTGCCGGGCGTTGGAAACACTGTGAATGTGGTCTGCGCCGTTGCCCAGAAAATGCCGCTGCCCGGCACGAAAGCGTTCGACGAAACCGTCATGCCCCTGAACGGCACCGTGTTGACGGTCACGCTGCTGTTGATTGCGAGCGCCACCGGATTGAACGTGCCATTCTGCATTTGAAATTCGCGCACGACGTCCTCGTTTCCCCAAAGAAAGAGAATAGGGCCATCGGGCACGTTCCATAGCGCAGCGTTGAAGATCGCAAAGGCAGGCCCGGTGACCGGAACTGCCTGGAACGTCTGCAACGCCCCCGTATTATTGGCGGCTTCCTGACCCATGTTGGTGCTATCGACCAGCGCGACCAGGCCCGCCTTTCCGCCCGCGATCAGAAAATTGGTTCCAGGCACCAGAATCGGGCCGTTGGCGCCGAAATCCGTGTCCTCGTCGTTCCAGGCTCCGAACTGCGCCGGCGTGAACCAGTCCGCCACGCTCAGCGTAGGTGTCAGGTGCAGGACGCTCTCACCCCAGGACATCAAACCGTCGTAGGTGCCATTCGCCGTGACGCAATAAATGTCTCCATTCGGGTCGGCCGCCAGACCCCTCCCCCCTTGCCAGATCGACGATCCCTGCGCCGATGGCGTAGTGTTGAAAACGGCGGTCTGTTGTGGCAGGTCCGCGGCGTTATAGGCCATGATCCAGCCATGCCATGGCTGGAAATCTCCATGCGAACCGAACGCCACGTAAACCGAGCCGTTGGCCAGCAGCAATCCCGGCCTCTGGATGTACTCCACGGGAAGGAACGGAAGCTGTCCGTCGACCGCTTCCTGATAACCGACCCAGCCAATCCCTGCAACGGTCGCCGCGATCTCCACGGGCCCGTTCAGCTTTTCGCTTCCCGTGGTGAGATCGAGCGCGTGCAGGAAAAACGCCATATTCCCGCCCTGGAGCGTCTCGTTCACTACGTAAATCGTGCTGCCCGCGCGATCGATTACCGGCGTGCTTAGAATCCCGATCTCCGGCTGGATATCCGTGTAGGTGCTCCCCGGCGACATGAAGGAAAGCGGGTTGACGGTGGCCCCCAGATTCACTTGCCACAGGGGCGCCGTACCATTGGCCGCGTCGGCATCGAAGGCGTAAACGCTGTTGTGCATGGTCGCCACGTAAAGTACGTTCAGTATGCCTTTTCCAGGCATGTTGAATGCGTGCACATAGAGCGGCTGCGCGTAGATCTGGCCATCCACCGGGAAGGCGTAGAGCTTGCCGAACTGCGTGGGATTGACGTTGTTGGTATTGAGAAGCCCTTCGTTCAGGTTGGCGCTGGTGCGGTTGTTGTCATAGTTCGCCGTCAGCACATCTATTTGCGCGCTGGCCGCGCCGGCCGTCGCCAAGCTTAAGACCAAACTCAGGATCGGGGTTCGCATGCGTCAAACCTGTTAACAACGATAATGAAATCGTAAAGGTTACCACACTGGAGCCTCCTCGTGTATGTAGCCGTTACACGCACGGGTGCTTAACCGTTTTGGGGATTTCCGACTGAAGAAACCGCTCCCTGACGGTCGCGGCTCAGCAAACCCCGCGAAATCATTATGTCCGTTACGGAGCCGCGACCGTCAGGGAGCGGTTTCCCCCAAAAAGGTTAAGCACACCATACGCACCCGCACCCGTACCGGCTCGCACGTTCAGGCTATACTGTTCCGAGTGAACCGAGAATATTACAAGTGGTACAGCCCCCATCTGCAAAGAGACATGGAGTTGCTGGCGTATGGGCATGGGGGGATGCCCATCGTCGTTTTTCCCACATCTATGGGCCGCTTCTACGACTACGAAGACCGCGGCATGATCGGCGCCATCGGCTACCAGTACGATGCCGGCCGTCTGGCAGCCTTCTGCGTCGATAGCGTGGATTCCGAAAGCTGGTACAACCGCCGGATTCATCCACGGGACCGCGTGCTGCGCCATATCCAATACGAGAATTACGTCCTCTACGAGGTGGTGCCCTTCATCCGCGCCCGGAATCCGGAGGCGCGCTTCGCCGTTACCGGCTGCAGCTTCGGGGGCTATCACTGCGTCAACTTCGCGCTGCGCCACCCGGAGCTGGTCGGTCCCTGCGTCAGCATGGGCGGCGCCTTCGATATCCATCAATTCTTGAACGGCTATTACGACAACAACTGTTATTTCAACTGTCCGCCGGATTTTCTGCCGAACCTCAACGACGAGCGCTATCTGCGCGAGTATCGCGACGGGATGCGCCTGGTGCTGGCGACCGGGGAGACCGACATTTGCCTGGGCGAGAACCGGCGGCTCGCGGGCATCTTGAGCGCAAAGCAGATTCCCCACTGGCTGGATGTCTGGGGCGACGGCACCGGGCACGACTGGCCCTGGTGGCAGCGCATGGCGGTCAAATTCTTCGGATAGGAAATGCTCGATAGCGGCCCGGGATTTCCGAAGCACTTTGACGGAAAGCGCTTCTACAATCCGGATGCTCCGCAGGCGCCCGGACTACTTGACGTCCTCCGATGGAAGCTGACCAGCCGGCCGCAACCGTCGCCCAGTTTCATTTCCGACGTCGAGCAATCCGTGCCGCGCCGCCGTGTCGAAGGCAACGTACTGCGAACCACCCTGGTGAACCACTCGACCGTGCTCGTGCAGCAACGGGGTTACAACATTTTGACGGACCCGATTTGGTCCGACCGAGCGGGTCCTCTGTCCTGGATCGGTCCGCGGCGCCGCAGAAAACCAGGAATATCCTGGGAGGATCTGCCGCCGATCGACGCTGTGCTGATCAGCCACAATCATTACGACCACCTGGATCTACCGACGCTGCGCCGGCTGGCGGCTCGTGGAGATTCTACATTCATCGCTCCGCGTCGCGCGGCTCGCCTGCTTCGCTCCGAGAATATAGGGCCCGCTCACGAGCTGGATTGGGGCGAATCGTTGTCGCTCACCGGCTTCACTATCCACTGCGTCCCGGCTCTGCATTTCTCACGCCGCGGAATTTACGACCACAACACGACCCTATGGTGCGGGTATGTGATCGAATGTGGGGAACGCTTCGTGTACTTCGCGGGAGACACCGCGTTCGGACCGCACTTCGCCCAGATTCGGGAAAAATTCGGATCGCCGCGCCTCGCATTATTGCCGATCGGAGCGTACCAACCACGCTGGTTCATGTCGCCCGTGCATATGTCTCCCGATGAGGCGGTTCAAGCACATGAGATCTTGGCCGCCAAGACCAGCATCGCCATCCACCACGGCACCTTCCAACTAGCGGATGAGGGCCTCGATACTGCGCGGAAACAGCTCATCGCTTGCGTGCGAGGCCATTCGTTTCTGGTCCTCAACAACGGCCAATTCGCCGACATTGCATCTTGAACCATCTTGAACAATGACGATCGACAGGCACACCCTCGCGCTGGTCAGCATCGTTGGCAGTTCACTCGACGTGCTCGGCGCGTTGTACCTCGCCTACGATCTCTTGGGCGGGGAACACGGACCCCTGCGGACCGTCACCAGAGGAGTCACCTACGGCGCGCTTTTCGGCGCCGGGTACAGCCTGGCCCTCGGTCCGGTATTCGGCCTGGCGACCGGCGTGGCGCACGGCATCACACTGGCCTGGGAGTTCTCCCGCGCTTCGCGCCGTGGACCGAAGCCGGGATTCTGGTATGACACGGCCATGAGCGCCATTCGCGGAGCCGGCTTCGCACTTGGCGCCGCCTATTTATACGGGGGCATATTTGGAGCCGTGTTTGGCGCGCTGAGCACGGTGGGACAGGCTATTGCATACCGAGCCGGCATTCGGCCGACCCTCGATTATCAGCCCTCCACCCGCCCGCGTTTGACCAAACATCAGTTTCTCGCGGCGGTGAATCGCACGGTGGGCTACGCTGCCGCCGGATATATCAGCGCCTTGACGGCGCATCAGCGTGCGAATGCGCTGAGCGTTGGGTTGAAAGCCGGACTGGCGATCGGCGCGGTCACGGCGATCGCCGGCGCATGCACCCCCTTCGTCGAATGGTTCGCCGATCATGTGCCCGAGAAGCGCATGGCTGTCTTCGGAGTTGGCTTGATCCTGATCGGCTTCACCTTGCAATCCGTCCAGTATTGGCTGGCGCTGCTCGACGTGTCTGTTCGCTAAAATGAATGGCGTACGCTGGAAGTGCACATTGGCTCTACGCCTCAGTTGAAGCGGGCGCCAGTAGAGAGGAGCCGTTGGCAGGCGAAAGCGCCTGCCCGTTGCGGCTCCAAGGATGCTATGATGGTGCCATCATGATGGCACGAACCCAAATCACTTTGGAACACGAAAGCCAACGCCGCGCTCGCCAGCGCGCCAGCGATATGGGCATCTCTCTCGCGGAATACGTACGCCGCCTCGTGGAACGCGATCTGGGGAGATCTCTCGCGAAAGCCGACCCGGCGTTGGTGTTCGACCTGGGCCGATCCCGCGGCTCCGATATCGCGAAGGAGAAGCACGCCATGATTGCCGCCGCGATGGCCTCCGCCCGTCCCCGCAAACGGCGCCGCTGAAGTTGCTGCAATGAGCGTTTTTGTGGACACGTCCGTCTGGTATGCCGCCGCTGACTCGGGCGATGCCGGTAACCGTCGCGCAAAGACGATCCTCGCCGGGGGTGAGCTGCTGGTTACCTCGGACCACGTGCTGATCGAAACCTGGATATTGCTCCGGCATCGCATCCGCCGCCAGGTCGCGGAAAAGTTCTGGGAGGCCCTGCGCAACGGTGTGGCCGCGATAGAACCCGTTGGCGCCGCGGATCTGGAAGCCGCCTGGCAGATGGGAGTCTCGTACCCGGACCAGGATTTTTCCATCGTCGACCGCACCAGCTTCGCCGTCATGCGGCGCCTGGGCATCGAGCGCGCGGCTTCCTTCGACGACGACTTCTCTATCTTCCGGTTCGGCCCTGGCCGCCGCCGCGCGTTTACGATCTTGCGCTAGCGGGCTTCTAACTTGCATTTCTCCCAGACATCCATGGTCCCGCTGGCACGCACGAGCACGTACGCCACGTCATCGAGCCACACGTGGAGAAATGCGGGCTAAATTATCTCCGCCATCCGGCGGCGTTCAATGCGAGGCGCCGAAACAATACAGGATGCTGCGAGTCCGCACATAGATCAGACCGTCGCTGAGAGCAGGGGTGGCGTGGATTTCGTCGTTCAGATCGTTCACCGCCAGTACCTCCCATTCCGCCGCAGCCTTCAGCACGGTCATCTTGCCTTCCGTGCTCGCCAGAAACAGCTTGTTATCTGCGGCCACCGGTGATGCGTAGTATTCTCCGATCGCGTCGCGGCTCCGCCCTTCCTTCAAGAGCCGGCCCGTCGCCGGATCGAGTGAGGTAATGATGCCTCCGGTGCGAACCATGTAGTAGACGTCTTTGTAAACCAGCGGGGCCGGAATGTACGGCAGATTCTTCTTGACCCGCCAGCGGATAGAGCCGGGCTCCAGTTTCCCTTGCGCCGCGCCCGGCTCGATGGCCATCGCGCCGTATTCGCCAATTCCCGCGTTTCGGGCCACGTTCCATTCCGCGGCAGTGATGAAGCCGTCCCCGTCCGTATCGATCCACCCGAAGTGTTCGCCCAAGTCCGGATCGCCCTTGAACTCCTCGCGCGACAGGCGGCCGTCATGGTCCTTGTCGTACATCGCGAGAACGGACTCGAAGGTCGGCATATAAGGTTCGGTGCTGCCTAGCGTAGAGACAAACACGGTATCGTTCGCGGCAACCGGAGTGCCGAGCGCGCCCATCGAGCCCATCGGCATCCACCATCGCGGTTCCCCCGTGTCGAGGTAGTAGGAGTCCAGCCTCGTGGAGCCGAGCACGATCAGTTGCGCGGGTCCCTCCTTTGGCCGGAAGACCATGGGGGTTGCCCATCCGATGCCCGCCGCGCCGCGATTCGTTTTCCATCTCTGGCGTCCGGTCTTGCGATCCAGGGCAAGCAGGAACGAGCCGCTCTGTTGATCGCAAACCAGCACTAGCAGATCTCCCGTCACAATCGGCGACGCCGCCATGCCGTAGAAGTTCTGGAACGGTCCCAGGGGGAGATCCCAACGATCTTTCCCATCCCGTGCGTAAGCAACCAGGCCGAAATCCGGAAAGAATGCTACTACACCACTCTCATCGGCGGCCGGAGTGGGCGATGCTGGATCGTTGGCACGGAAGATCTGCCGCGTCTTGCGCCGGATTTCCCGCTGCCACAGCCGATTTCCGGTTTTTGCGTCGAGACAAATCGTCAGCAGCCGGTCGCCCTCGCTGGCCGTCAGGTAGACGCGGCCTCCCGCCACGACCGGAGAAGATTGTCCGTATGGAACCGGCATTTTCCAAACGACATTTTTTGAGGGCGAGAACTCCACCGGGTATCCACCCGCGGAATCCACGCCGGACCCGTTCGGTCCGCGGAATTGCGTCCATTGATTGTCCGCGCCGGCCGCGATCCAGGCTAGAAACGGCAACGCGCAAAGTCGTAGCGGCCAGTTCTTCATCGTCGGTTACCTTCCACCCAAAATCCGGTTGTGCGGTTATATCTTCACGCCCGGCGGCGCGCCGCGTGGGCCGCGGCCCATGAGGAATCCAGGATTTCCATTTTGCCTGGGTTCTTTGAAGTATACATCCAAACCAGTCGCTCCATGCCTCTAATCGAGTTTTCTTCATTTTGCTCATCGTGACAGTCCGCGTGAAGCGCCATCTGCTCGGGATCCAACCACCTGGGCTTTGATCGTTCAGGTAGAACAGCCTCCGGCCTGTCAGAAATACAACCCCGCCCCCCGGCCCCCGACCCCTGGCCCCGGCGAGCAAAGCGGGCCCAGCGTCCAAACCCCGCCGCTCCCTTGATAAACTCATTAGGACATGCGAAAAATCGGAATCCTCTACGGCATGGAAAACACCTTCCCCGGCGCCCTCGTGGATCGCATCAACTCCCTCAACATCGAAGACGTGCGGGCCGAAAGCATACTCCTCGGCGGCGTGGGCATGGCCCAACCCAGCGGCTACCGCGTGATTGTCGACCGCATCTCGCAGGACATCCCCTTCTATCGCTCCTACCTGAAGAACGCCGTCCTGGGCGGCGCCATCGTCATCAATAATCCGTTCTGGTGGAGCGCCGACGACAAGTTCTTTAACTACGCGCTCGCGTCGCGCATCGGCGTGGCCGTGCCCCGCACCGTGCTTCTACCGCACAAGCAGCACCCGCCCTCCACTACCGAACGCTCCATGCGCAACCTGCGCTACCCGCTGAACTGGGAAGAGATCTTCGATTACATCGGCTTCCCCGCATTTCTGAAGCCGCACGCCGGCGGCGGCTGGAAGAACGTCTACAAGGTGGATAATCCCCAGGAGCTTTTCGCCGCTTACGATCAGACCGGCGATCTCTGCATGACCCTCCAGAAAGCCGTGGACTTCACCGATTACTTCCGCTGCTACGTCATCGGTCAGGAGAAAGTCTGGGTGATGCGGTACGATCCTAAACAGCCGCATGAGAACCGCTACGTGAAGAACCCGCCGCCGATCGAACCGGGCATGTATGCCCGCGTGGTGGGCGACGCTCTGAAGCTCTGCCGCGCGCTGGGTTACGACATGAACACCGTGGAGTTCGCCGTCGAGGATGGCATACCCTACGCCATCGATTTCCTGAACCCGGCCCCGGATGCGGACCTTCACTCGGTCGGGCCGGAGAATTTCGAGTGGGTCATCAAGGCCATGGCGGAGCTGGCGATCAAGAAAGCGTTGAGCCACGAGCAACCCGCTCAAGAATTCCGCTGGGCGAGGTTTCTGGAAGGAGACGCGGCCCGCGGCGCAGGCGCGTAGCGTGCCGTGCCGGTCGTCTTCAAGGATTCGCTGTTCGATGCCCAGTGGTTGCGCACCGCAGGCCACAGCAGCAGCGGGGGCGCGGAGATCGGCGAATGTCTCGCCGCCGCCAGTCAAATCCGGGAGCCCGGCGCGGACAGTTGGTTCGCCGCCTGGAACAGCCTCGCAGAAAACGTACTCGCCGGGGCGGAGGCCAGCCGCGCAGAGGGATGCCGCGTCAGCGCGCTGTCGTCCTGCCTGCGGGCGGCGAATTACTTCCGCGCGGCGTACACCTTCCTGATCGGCGCACCTGTCGACCCGCGTGTCGTCGAAGCCTACCGGCGCCATCGCGCGGCGTTTGAGAGCGCCGCCGCCCTGATGAGCCCGGCCGCCGAGCGGATCGCCATTCCCTACGCCGGCGCGACGTTGCACGGCTACCTGTTCCGCGCCATCGATGGCGATACGCCGCGGCCCACCCTGATCGTCAACGGCGGATATGACAGCACGGCCGAAGAGGCGTATTTCTTCAGTGGCGCTGCGGCGGTCGCGCGCGGCTATACCTGCATCGTCTTCGACGGACCGGGCCAGGGCGAGGCGATCGTCGAGGACGGCATGGTCTTTCGCCCCGACTGGGAAGCCGTCATCGGTCCAGTCGTCGATTTCGCCATCACCCGCCCGGAAGTCGATGCGTCGAAGATCGCCCTGCTAGGAATCAGCTTCGGCGGTTATCTGGCGCTGCGCGCAGCCAGCGGAGAGCCGCGTCTGGCCGCCTGCATTGCAGACCCTGGAGAATTCTCTCTCCTGGAAGAATTCAAGAGCCGCGTGCCCGCCTTCATTGCGCGCCAACTTCCGGACGGAAAGCCGTTCGCGCTGGCCCTGCTCAATCGTATCTTGACCCGGCGCCTCCGCCACACGACCGCCGGTTGGGGCTTGCGGCGCGGAATGTGGGTGCACGGCGTGAACAGTCCCCTTGCTTATGTGAAATTGACGCAGGATTACACCCTGGAAGGCCGCGTCGAAAAGATACGTTGTCCCACCCTGATCTGCTCCGCCGAAAACGACGAAATCGGCGTCACCGCGCGGAAGCTCTACGATGCCCTATCCTGCGAAAAAGCATTCATCGCCTTCACCGCCAAAGAAGGCGCGGGAGAGCATTGCGAGGTCGGCGCGCGATCCGTGTTCAACCAGAGAGCCTTCGACTGGTTGGATGCGGTGCTCGCTGGACGGCGGCCTTGAGCGGTCACAGCCCAGTCCCTGGTGTCCTGTTTCTGGAAGGAGACGCGGCTCGCGGCGCAGGCGCATAACGCGCGCCTGCCCCGCGGCCGCCTCCTTCGATGGTTCACCGCCTGGCAACGCCTTAAGCGCTGAAAACAGCAATTTGCGCGTGACTTCGGATGGCGGCATCGACGATGCGTGCCCTGCCATAACAGGCATGCCCTAGTTTTGGCTGTTGTTGTTCGGGACCGCCAGGTACCCGTGAACGTTACCGCTGTTGTCGATCGCGATGCCGATGATCTCACCGGCGGCATTGATTTTACATGCGGTGGCCAGATACAAGGGAGAGCCGGCGGGGACGAGTGTGTTGAGGTCGATCAAATTCCCGTCCTGCCGCAGGAACGCTCGGTACTGGGTCAAAGTGGCATCTAGTGATACGCCGACTACCTGGCCGGCATCGTTAATGCCGATGGCGAGGCTGTTGGCGTCCCCCGGAACCGTCCCGAGATCCTGCATTTTCGTCTCCTGGGTCCACAGGAAGGCATGAAAGTTGGCGTCTCCCTGCAGGTCTGAAGACCCGACCACCTGGCCGCGGTTGTTGAGGTCCAGCGCCTGATTTCCGTTAAATGGGGTTGATCCGAGTCCCGTCCCTCCGAGGGTGCCGAGGTCGATGGCTTTGCCGTCCTCCCAGAGCAGGGCGTGAAGAGGCTGGAGATAGGTCAGAAAAATCGGGTTAAAGGCGGCGCATTCGCCTGATGCGCCGGCCGCCTGGCCGAGATCGTTGATGGCGTTGGCGCTTCCATCCGGGTCGCCGGGATCTGTGGGAAGTTCCCGGGGGTATCCGTTGTTCCAGACCACGGGCCTGAACTGGAGTTTTTGTGGACCGCCGGATGGGCAGGTGGAGTCCGGCGTGTCCTTCTCCGCCGTTCCGGCCGCCGCGCCCCGGATGTTGATCTTGAAGGCCCAGCCGTTGTTGCCTCCGAGCGCCGGAAGTGCATGCATGACGCCGTTTTGCCACAGGAACGGAGCACAGGTAGTGCCGGAAGACGAAAGACCAAGCGCCGCGAAACCGCAGAAGTCTTCGCCATTCGGGTCCGGAGTGGTGGTTTGGGCCTCACCCACAACCTGGCCCTGGTAGTTCACGCCAAACGCCTGGCTGTTCGAACCCTGGAGTCCGGGGTTGCCCAGATCTATCATCTTGCCCTTGGACCAGAGCACGGCCCGTAATGTGTTGCCGGTTTGCACCGCGCCGGCGACCATGCCGTTTTTGGTGATGGCGAACGGCTGCCCGTTCGGGCCCACCGTGCCGAGATCGATGACCTTATAGGTTGGCGTCTGGGCCATGGCAACCGCGGCGATCAGATGTCCCCCTACGATGGTTTTCAAAACTGTTTGTTTGAGTCTCACGTTTGTTCCCTCCATCAGGCGATAAGGAAAACGCCCGCGCGAGGTTACAACGCTATCGCGGGCTTGATGTACTATTGGAAATCAGCGCCGGATTATGACGCTCTGTCCTCAGTGCGGTGCCG
>Ga0181532_10000771_pt1 | contig 32043 bp, 33 predicted proteins | sample PEATcosm2014_Bin_33_FD_119768 | JGI IMG/M metagenome (GOLD analysis project Ga0181532, IMG submission 119768) | Peatland microbial communities from MTU Mesocosm Facility, Houghton, MI, USA - PEATcosm2014_Bin11_30_metaG | ecosystem: Environmental > Terrestrial > Soil > Wetlands > Peat | place...
CAAGGCAACCGAGAATAAAGCAGCTGCAACCCGCTCGAACGAGAACAAGGCAGCCGAGAATAAAGCAGCTGCAACCCGCTCGAACGAGAACAAGGCAGCCGAGAGTAAGGCAGCTGCAACCCGCTCGAACGAGAACAAGGCAGCCGAGAATAAAGCAGCTGCAACCCGCTCGAACGAGAACAAGGCAACCGAGAATAAAGCAGCTGCAACCCGCTCAAACGAGAACAAGGCGGCTGAGAATAAAGCAGCTGCAACCCGCTCGAACGAGAATAAGGCGGCAAAGCCTAAGGTGGCTCGTACGCCCACTGAATCCAACAAGGAGCCTGCGGCTCATGCGCAGCCTGCTCCTCATCCGGCAACGACAGCTCATGCGCAGCCTGCCCCTCGTCCTGCGAAAGAAGCTCCCAAGGCCGAAGAAGGCCCTCGCAAGTAGCAAATTGACTGGGAGTGTGTTCGAAGTGTAAGAAAGTCGATTAACTCTTATATCGGCGCGGATCCAATCCTTGGGCCCGCGCCATTTTTTCCTGGCGGCACGCAGTGATCGAAGTGATGTCCCGCATATCGTGGAGATGCGATCCGCCCAGGGTCATCTTCCGAGTCCCACGAGAGAATTGATCTGTCCTTTCGAGCATTTACTGTTCACTGAGCAGTTTTGACCATTAAGAAACCAGCGGAGCGTCTATAAGGAAAGCAGACTCGCACGAACAAAGGAGCCAAAATATGCTTGGAACTATATTGATCGTGATCCTGGTCTTAGCCCTGATTGGTGTGTTGCCACGCTGGTCGCACAGCCGGGAATGGGGTTATGCTCCGACCGGAGGCTTAGGGCTGGTCCTTTTCGTCGTTGTCGTTCTGCTCGTTCTCGGGCGCATTTGAGCCATGCGCCACCCGGCGATCTCGAAAGGTGCCGTGGCCAAAGGTTGGTGCTTGCCTTCTATCCAGTCCGCGGCACTTCTTCTCGTCGTGCTGATGTGCAGCGGCAGTTTGTCCGCGTACTCCGTTCTGACGCACGAGGAAATCGTGGATCTGTTGTGGACCGACGAGATCCGGCCCCTGCTCCTCAAGCGATATCCGGGACTGTCGGAAGACCAGCTCAAAGAGGCGCACGCCTATGCTTATGGGGGCGCTGTCATCCAGGATCTTGGCTACTACCCGTTCGGCAGTAAAGAATTCAGCAACCTCGTGCACTACGTCCGCAGCGGCGATTTTATTCGCGAGTTGCTGCTCGAAAGCCAGGATGTTGACGAGTACGCCTTCGCGCTGGGCGCCCTGTCGCACTACGCATCGGACATTACCGGACACCGGATGGCAGTGAATCAGGCAGTGGCCATCGAGTATCCAAAGCTGCGAGCGAAGTTCGGCAAGACGGTGACGTATGCCCAGGATAAGACGGCACACTTGAAAACCGAGTTCGGCTTCGACATGCTGCAGGTGGCGAAGAATCGTTATGCATCGCAGCAGTATCACGATTTCATCGGATTCGAAGTGTCCAAGCCCCTGTTGGAGCGGGTCTTTCCGGTGGTTTACGGAGTGGAGTTGAAAGACGTGCTTACCCACGAGGATCTGGCGGTGGGTTCGTATCGATTCGCTGTCAGCCGGATGATTCCGGAAATGACCCAAGTCGCGCTGCAAACCCACAAGAAAGACTTGATGCGCGAAACGCCAGATTTCGCGAAACGGAAGTTCCTATACCGTCTTTCGCGCTCTGATTACGAAAAGCAGTGGGGGAAGGATTACGTGAAGCCAGGCGTGGGTACCCGGATTCTGTCAACGCTCTTGAGATACATGCCGAAGATTGGTCCTTTCAAAGGCATGGCGTTCAAGAGCCCGACTCCCCAAACGGAGGACCTGTATTTCAAAAGCATCAACACAACCGTCGATCACTACCGGGCCTTTCTCGAAGAAGTGCGCACCGATTCGCTGGCGCTTCCCAATTGTGATTTGGATAGCGGCAACGTAACTAAGGCAGCGGAATACTCTCTGACCGACGTTACCTATGCAACGTTGCTCGCTCGGTTGTCAGACCGTAAGTTCGATCGGACGTCGCCAGAGCTGCGCGATAACATCCTGCAGTTTTATTCTGACCTCTCGGTGCCGATCGAAACGAAGAAGGACCAGGTTCACTGGCAAGGCGTGCTGACTGCGCTGGACCAGTTGAAGTCCGTGACGCCGGCGTCGATGGTGGCGGGCACCCCTGCACATTGATTCCCCGTGCGGTTACTCCACTTCAAGAACGCGGCGGTCAATGTGGTTCGCGACATGGAAAAGAATCACACCATGCGTTTGCCGCGGCGTTGTGCCCTCAGCCTACCGAACAGCTGGCTTTTGTTGCGTCGGGATCGCCCCAGCCTCTGAGGGCGTTAGTCGAGAGGGGTCGCAATAACCATAACCCTTCAGACAGGCCGTGTAGTTGCGTCTGTGCTCAATGTCAGCCAGCATCTTGGCCTCGGGTGGACTCAGTTTCGAGTAGTCACAGGTTTCCTGGCCATCCTTGCAAGCGGAGAGATTGCGCTGGTGTTCTGATTTGGCAGTTTGGCCTGCTTCCACTGCAGTAAGTTTAGAGTGGTCGCAGTCGTCCCATCCGTTCTGACAATTCTGCACATTGCGCTGGCGTTCTGCGGTCGCCACTTCCTTCGTTTCCGAAGGAGTTAGTTGGGAATGATCGCAGAGTCCGGAATCGTTCTTACAGTCGGATGCATTGAGCTGGCGCCTGGCTAGGTTCACTTGCCCGGCTTCCGACGGCGTCAGTGTTGAGTGATCGCAGGCGCCCACTCCGTCCTTGCAGTCGGCGATGTTACGCAGGCGCTCCGCGGTGGACGAATCACGCGCTTCGGCAGGCGTCAGTTTGGACCGGTCGCAGGACTGCATCCCGTCGTTGCAATCTGAGACATTGCGCTGATGATCGGCTACGGCCAGCGCCATCGCCTCAGGTTCGGAGAGTTTCGAATGGTCACAGGAATCGTAGCGGTTCCTGCAGTTCGCAACGTTACGCCCGTGGACGGCGAGAGCAACATCCGCCGATTGCGACGGACTTAGCTTGGACTGATCACAGACATCGCGGCCAGCCTTGCAGGCCTCCAGGTTTCGCGCAAGATCCGAGGATTGAGCAAACGCCAAAATTGGCCACAAGCTGAGGCAGGCTAGTGCACAAAGACATTTGCGTGGAATAACTCTCATAGTCTGTCCTCTCTGCGGACGATCGATCACGTTGGCAACGAAAGCTCATCCTCCGAGAACGTAGCCACACACTCGGTTCACTGATGGGCAACTACTGCTTGTTGTCTTCTCTGGCTTCCGCGATGTGGGCCTGGTGGCCGGCTTCGGACACAGCCTTCACAAACGCGTCTGCGCTTGCGGGAGTTGACGCATGGCCCGAAAGAATGTTGCGGAACATCATGTGGTGGCCATAAATGGCGCGAGTCGAGTCGTTGTCCTGCTCGATTACCGCGCCTTCCAACGTCAGGCCGGCAAACACGCCTTTCGAGCGCGAATAAGTTAGGACTTCAGTGTTCAGCAATATGTCCGTTCCGGCCGAAGTGTGACGGCCAACCGGGCCCGCCGCTACCGATCCTTCGCCCGTAAGTTCGAGCTTGCTGGAGAGCAGATGCTGTAAACCACGGTCGTTCATAACCAGCATGACCAGATCCACGCCTTCGACGCCGATCTGCAATCCCCAGCTTCCACCGCCAACGGAGACGAATGCGGGGGCGCTCCAGCCGTCAGGCGTGCGGCAGGAGGCCACGCCACGGCCATGCTTGCCACCAAAGATGAAGCCGCCCTTGATCAAGTTTGGCACTACTACGATGCACTTTGCACCGCTCAACACTTCTTCCGGGATACCTTTGTCGGGAGTTGACATGATCGATTGCAGAACCTCTACGGATTTTTGCATGCGGTCGACCGTGTCTTCCCGGTCCGAACCTGCCCACGCGTAGGTTCCAGCCAGGCCTAACAAACTCATCAACATCAGTGAAATTGTCTTTTTCATGAATTGTTCCTTTCGGAGCTGCGGAACTAAGGAGAGACAACTTCAGATGGGCTGACTTAGTTCAGAAGACCTGAAAGAGAGAGAAGAGGTGCTCGTCTCTAGCGTCATGATCGCCCAGGCATCCGACAATAGCTGATCTGAATTGCTCACTTCCGCCTTGGTCGCTACGCCAAAATTGGTCGATCTGCGCCGTGCCAGTTGAAGAGTTTTCTCAGAATGTGAGCAATCCTGCACAGCATCGTCCGCCTCGGCCTGTCATGGTTGACTCGTTCGGGTTGTCTTGCAGGAGATGCGAAACGAATATTTCTGCGAGAGCCTCCAGCCATTTATACGGTGACGGAACAGTCCCGGCGCGGTCTGAGAGGCTTCCGGAAGATCACGGAGCGGGCCCGGATGTTCGTTACACGTCAAACCACGGTTTCGTTTAGCCGCATCCGGGGCGTCTGGTCAAAATTGGACACTCCCATTCCAGATGACTCGCCACACTCCTCGCGAAAAGGGCGCGTTTTCTGGTCAATTGCGGCTTGAGGAGTGTCGGCCTGGCGACCGGCCCTCCCTTCCCGCAACCTAACGGCACCTCACGGCACGTCGCAGACGTGCTGGCGTTTGAGCCTTTAGCTTTCCTTCGCGACGCTGAGCCGGCTTCACAGCAGCATGAAGTGGACGGTCGCCAACAAGAAGTGGGCCCCGTCCGACTTGGTCACCAGCGCATCGACCGACTTCAAGCACACCAATTGAAACGACAGTACCTTCACCTCAGAGATGTCGGACCAGCCATCCCGTTGCGAACACCTATGCTGCTACTGCTTCGGCCGTGTGCAGTATGGACGGGATCTCATGACATGCAACACGTGACTCCTGAGCTTGGTCACTTGTCTTTCGAAACACGTTCCCCAGATTACCCATCCTTGAGTTTTCAAGTTTTCATGCGATCCCGAGGCGCCTGAATACGGGGACTTTGACAATGTCCACCATGAGGGCAAAGAGAGCTGCTCCCAAAAGCGTTCCTGCCATCACAAGCAATGGCAGAGGTGCCATAGCGATCCCTCGATTCGCCAGCGTGGAGGCGATCAACAGATCGACTACCGACGAAAGCACCAGCCAGGAGCTGGGGCGGGTCGACCAGAGGCTCTGACGAGTTCGATTCGTATACATCGTTGCTTGATTGCCGAACACGATGACCAGGAAGGCGAGAGTTCTCAGTGTCTCCATTCCAAGACCCAAGCGGAATTTGCCGATGGCCAGTACCGCGGTGCAAAACACCAGCTCGGAGATGCCCATGAAAACGCCCGCGATCGTCAGGTTGCCAACTCGCCATGCACTTGGCATCGGGGACGGTCGCACATTGTCCGTTGTCAAGGACATGCCTAGGAAGTCGCCGGTGATCATGATAATGACCATCAACATTGGGGTCAGGATCGCGTGTCCGGTTATGATCAGACCCACTGCCAGGAAGAGCACCTGCACAATCTTCTTTGTAACCGAGTTCAAGGTATAGGTCAGGATGCGCTGGAACGTTACTCGGCCTTCTTTTACTGCGGCCACAACACCTTCAAGTCCTGGCTTGGTCAGCACGATTCCAGCCGCCGACTTGGCGACGTCCGTCGCAGTCGAAACCGCAATCCCCATCTGCGCCTGGCGCAGCGCGGGCGCGTCATTGGCGCCGTCGCCGCACATGCCTACGGTGTGGCCGCTCTTCTGAAATGCCTGAACCAAGTGATACTTGTCCTCGGGAAGGACTCCGGCAAAGACCGCGAAGTTTTCTGGACGGACATTCTCCGGGATTGGGCCGGGCCGACAGATCGCTCCGTCCAGTCCCACCGCTCGCGCGATGATCGCCGCCGTCGCCGGTGCATCCCCGGTCACCATCACGGTGCTCACACCCAAAGTGTGCAGCTCCTTGATAAGCTCGGCTGCATCCGTGCGAGGTGGGTCGCTCAGCGCGATGATTCCTGCAAGGCGCATCGTCGCCGGTGTTCCCACGGCAACTGCCAGAACCCGGAAGCCCTTCTCCTCGAGTTCGTGCGCCGTCGCGGCCGCTGTTGGTACTGGTTCGATCAGTTTGATCACCGCCGCAAACGCCCCCTTCACGACACGCAGCGTGCCGCCGTTTGCATCCACCGCTGCCGCCTCGGACATTTTTGTCGCTGGATCGAAGGGAACGAACTTAGTCAGTTTCGGCAGATTGGCGGTGGACGTTTTGTTGGCGGCAGAACGGATGGCTGCGTCTACGGGATCCTCTCCGCCATCGGAGCTAGCTAAAGCCGCCATTGCCAGCACGTGCTCTTCATCGAAGCCGGGTTCAGGACGGATGGCAGTCAGCGCCAGTTCGTTGCGAGTTAATGTCCCGGTTTTGTCCGTGCAAAGAACGTCCAGCGTTGCCGCCTCGTCCACAGCCGACAATCGCGTTGGAAGCACACCCAATCGTGCCAGGGCTCTTGCGCCGAGTGCCGCTGCAAGCGTAAACGTGGCGGGCAGCGCCACCGGGATCGACGCTAGAACTGCGGTGAGAACGAGGGGGATCATCTCGCCAATCGGCATTTTATGGGCACGGGCGTACGCTACCAGCATGACGATGATTACGCCATTGAAGATGGCAAGATTTCGCACCACGCGTACAACGGTTTTTTGCTGGGTACTTTCGACATGGGCGGTGCGGACGAGTTCCGCGGTGTGACCAAACTTCGTGCTGACCCCGGTCGCGGTGACGATCGCCGTGGCTTCTCCGCGTCGCACCAGCGCTCCTGCATAAGTCTGCAGGCCTGGTCCAGCTTCGATAGGGACGGATTCGCCGGTAAGCATGGATTGATCGAGTAGGATCGACCCCTCGACCAACTTTACGTCGGCTGCAACCACGCCACCGAGCGACAGTTTTACGGTGTCGCCGGGCACCAGTTCAGTAGCGGGTATGTTCTTCCAAGAGCCGTCGCGCCGCACCGAAGCCGTAAGAGCGAGCCGCGATTTCAGCGCGGCAAGAGTAGCCTGTGCGCGTCCTTCTTGGAAAAATCCCAGAGCAGCGTTGAATACTAGGAGCCCAGCGATGACTGCAGCTTCGACATAGTCGTGGAGGACCGTCTGCAGGATGATCGCAGCTTCAAGCATCCATGGGACCGGCGCCCAAAATTTGGCCAGCGCCATACGCCATGCCGGTATCGTGGTGTCCGGCATTGCGTTTGGGCCGTACTTCGCTAGCCGTGCTCTGGCTTCATCGCTGGTGAGACCGCGCGACAGGTTATCTTGACCGCTAGCTTGTGGTGTGCTCGCCAAAGCAATCGCGTTGGCAGTTCCGGAAGGCATCGTTTCACCAGGACTTTTGAACCTGGAGATTCACGGTGGAGAATGTACGCGCCCTCATGGTATGCCACACGATCAACCTCATCAACGATGCGCGTCATTCGTGAGAACCACTTTGAGGGCGCCCTCTTTTGCCGCGTTTCCCAACATGTCATACGCCTTCATGATGTCATTCATCGCGAAACGATGAGTCACGAGCTTGCCCGGCTGCAACTTGCCCGAGCGCACGACTTTCAGCAGCATTGGTGTGGTTACGGTGTCCACCAAGCGCGTAGTGATTGAAATATTGCGGTCCCAGAGTTTCTCCATGTGCAGTTCCACCGGTTTCCCGTGGACGCCCACGTTCGCGATGCGTCCGCCGGCCGCGACAATCGCCTGGCAGATGGCGAAGGTGGTGGGAAGCCCGACTGCCTCGATGGCCACGTCGACGCCGGCACCCTCCGTCAGTTCCATTACCTGATGAGCGGCGTGTCCATCCGAGCTGTTGATCAGAGTGGTTGCACCAAACTGCTTTGCGACCGCGAGGCGCTTGTCGTCTAGGTCGATCATGAAGATTGCCGCCGGTGAATAGAACTGCGCCGTTAGCAGAACGGCGAGCCCGACGGGCCCCGCGCCCACGATGGCAATTGTGTCTCCGGGCTTCACTCGCCCGTTCTGGACGCCGCACTCAAAGCCGGTCGGTAAAATGTCGCTAAGCATCACCAGTGCTTCTTCGTCTTCAGCCGGCGGGAAGCGGTAGAGACTTCCATCGGCATGTGGGGTACGCACGTACCCAGCCTGGGTTCCGTCGAGGGTGTTGCCCAAAATCCAGCCGCCGCGCCGGCAGTGGGAATACATGCCTCTTCTGCAGAAGTCGCACTTCAGGCAGGCAGTGACGCACGAGATGATGACCTTGTCTCCAATGTGAAAACTCTGCGACATCAGTTCCGACTTGCTCAATGACACCAATGCCTTCGTGGCCCAGAATGCGGCCTTCGGCCACGGACGCGAGATCTCCCTTCAGAATGTGAAGATCGGTTCCGCAAATCGTGGAAGTGGTAATGCGCACGATGGCATCGCCCGGATCCTCGAGCGTGGGGCGCGGCTTGTTTTCCCATGCCCGCTTGCCTGGACCGTGATAGACCAGCGCTTTCATGGTAGTGCTGGTGCTCGGAGTTGCGGCACTGGCGGTCGTCAGTTCGAGCTCAGCGATTGTCATTAAAAAATGACTCTTGTTTTCTATTGTCCTTGGGATTCGAGCTTAGCAGTGACTCTGCCACTCTTCTGAGCAAGAGTGATCACTCTCGCCCGGCCAATCGGATGTAGCTACACGCCAGGAGAAGACGTTGATGGCACCAACCACTTTGGCCAAGAAGAAGTGCGGCTTCGACCCGAAAAAATTCCTCGCTACCTTCGCCCCTGGCAAAATCCTGGCCTCTCCCAAAGAAACAAACAATCCGCAGGCAGGGGCAAGTGCCTGATGCAGTTTGCAGGTCTGCAGTTCACTTCTAAATGTCGGTCTCCACGATTAGCTGGCACCCTGCAATCCCACAAACAAACTTCAGACAGCGATGAGCAAGTCAGGCATTTGCTGGATCTAATCCGGAGAACGGCGCGACTTTCGTCGCAACCAGCACCTCCAACAACGTGGCGGTGTTACGAACGCTTCCTGAAATAGTGATGAGTGCTTCTGTGACGAGGGGATGTTGCTCCGCCAGCAAGTCAAGACGGTCACTCACGTTGTAGAGTTGCTGAACTTCGCGCAGGATCGCATTCGAATGCATGGGGTACGCGGCTTTCTTGAGAGCCTAAGGAGAGAAAACTTCAGATGGGCTGACTTAGTTCAGGGAACCTGAAAGAGGGGAAGGTGGTAACCACCTCAACTTCATCATATCACGTGGGGAGTCTCTCCCCCGTGGAGCCACCCTGTTAGGTTCGCTCACTTGCCTCGGCAGTACTGTGCAGAATCGCTCACTTTCTGAGGGAGTACGTCTTACCGGCCCTTCGGGAGTCTCTGCTGGCACTCCTCCCACTCTCGTCTCAGGTGGCAGCTCCGATTCAAAAGACGATCAATTCTGACCAGCTTTCCGAAGCCTAGAGTTTGATACTGGACATCACAAGGTTCTGACGAGAAGGAGAATCTCGTGAACCAACCTGGTTTTGTGGAGGTTTCAATGAACCTAAATCTGCTGGATCCAAAGCTCATTGTGCTCGCCGCGGTGGTGATTCTGATCATCGCAGTTCTTGCTTGGCTGTACGTGCGAAAACGCAGGAGTACGACTGCAGATCTGCGAAAGAAATTTGGGCCCGAGTACGATCGGGCGGTGCAGGCGCATGGGTCAGAACGAAAAGCGGAAGCGAAATTAGCGGATCGCGAGAAACGGGTTGAAAAGCTCAACATTCGCGATCTTGATCCGATGGAGCACGAACGCTTTTCGAAACGGTGGGAGTCCGTACAGTCTCGTTTTGTCGATTCCCCGAAGGGGGCAGTCGCAGAAGCCGATGACTTGGTGTCCTCTTTAATGAAAGCTCGTGGCTATCCCGTATCCGATTTCGATCAGCGGGCCGCCGACATTTCTGTCGATCATCCCCGAGTGGTGGAGAACTACCGGTCCGCGCATGAGATTGCGCTGCGGGTTGGCAAAGACCAAGCAACCACGGAAGAACTGCGAACGGCGATGATTCACTACCGCTCTCTATTTGAGGAACTGGTACAGGTGCCAGTGGCTGTTGAAAGAAAGGAAGTGGCGTAATGGCGCTTGGCGACTACGCTCTGGCAACGGAGTGGAGACACAATCGAACCTTATTGCAAGAAGAAAGGAAAAAATGATGAAACCAAGCACGCAAGACCGGACCGAGGGCAAACTCCACGAAGTGAAGGGAAAAATCAAGGAGGAGGTTGGAAAGGCGACGAACGACCCCGATCTGGAAGTCTCAGGGGACGCGGAAAAGAAAGCTGGCAAAGTTCAAAAATGGATCGGCCGTGCTGAAAAGGCCGTCGGCGAATAAGGAAGTATCAACACCGGCCGTAAAGGGCACAGGAGGGTACCATGTCACAAACCGTAGTGGAAAGAACGGCTGAACACATCGCCGAATCAGCTCACCAGGCTTCTCGCGCAACCAGTGCGATTGCCGATGCAATAGAGGATGGCGTGGGAGTAGTGAGGCGTGCCGCAAAGCATGGCGGTGATGCTGCCGAAGAATTCTTGGATGACACAACTCAGCGCCTCCAGCGACACCTTCTGCTAACTGTTGCGACGACGTTTGCGGCAGGCGTCACCGCAGGAGCACTGATCGGCTGGATGATGAAACGAAGGTAGATCAAAGCCCTTAAACCGACAAAGATCTACCGAGCGGTCAGAATAGCGCCGCCAGATCCTTTAAAACGAATGTTGAAAAAGAAGAATTTGGAAAAGGAAAACGAAAATGACGACAAATGAGCGGATAAAGTGTGCGCACCTACCGTGCCACTGCTTGGTTCAAGCTGGCGACAAATACTGCGGTCAAGCCTGTAAAGATGCGGGATCCAGGGAGGTGGAGATTGCGTGCCAGTGTGACCACGGAACTTGCCCGCTTACCGCATGAGGAGCAGTATCCGCTTGTTGGCGGGACTTAGATTAACCGAGGAGGAATCGACATGAAGATGCGCAGACTTATGCTTTTGTTGTTGGCAACTGCGGGCCTCGCGGCCCTGCCAGTGCCGGCGAAGGCGCAAGCACTTGCCGATTCAGGAGACACCTCTGGCACTGTTGCAAGCACAGCGCCGGCGCCGCCAGATCTGATCTACACGCGTCCGACAGAGAAAACGAAGATCGAGAACTATCTCTTCGATGCGTTCGGCCCGTATCCAGCTGCCGGCGCAGCGTTTGCGGCTGGCATCAGCCAAGCGTATAACACCCCACCGGAGTGGAAGCAAGGCGCTGAGGGCTATGGCAAGCGATTCGGATCGGACTTTGGCATCGCAGCGATCAGTACGACGACGCGCTATGGGCTAGCGGAAGCGTTCAGGGAAGACACGTTGTACTACCGCTGTGAGTGCAAGGGCGTGTTTCCACGGCTGCGCCATGCCGTGATCTCGACCTTGACGGCGCGCCGCGGCCAAGACGGCCACAGCGTCTTCTCTTTCCCTGCGCTCGTCGCGCCATATGCCGGCTCTATGACTGCCGTCTATGCGTGGTATCCCGGCCGCTACAACGGCAAGGATGCACTTCGGATGGGTAATTACACCATGCTGGGATATGTGGGTGGGAACATCGCCCTTGAATTTCTCTATAGCGGACCTCACTCCCTGCTTCATCGCATGCACCTGAACAATGGGCACGCCGCGCCCAACCCTGGTTCAAACCCGTGATCGACCGGAAATTAGTCGCGGCCGCAGGCTTGGAACCCACCCTTCCGGTGCCACGGACCCCACTCATGCCGCCCACTGTGAGTCCCTCCAGGGGCCTGGGCCTGATCAACGAGTTTTTCGAATGGTTCGGCGATCTGGGGATATTTTTCTGGCGAGTTGTGCGGGCTGCGGTGACTCCGCCGTTTGAATTCCGCGAATTATTTCGACAACTCGACGAGATCGGATCAAAGTCCCTGCCGCTGGTCGCTTTGGCCGGTGCCGCCACCGGGGTTGTACTTTCTTTGGAAGCCCGTTACAGCCTGACTCGATTTGGTGCGAAGTCGCTGCTTCCCGCCGCTATTGTGTTCTCCGTGATCCACGAGACAGGGCCGATCATCACGGGTCTGGTAGTGAGCGGTCGAGCGGGTGCTGGCATTGGCGCGGAGTTGGCGTCCATGAAAGTGACCGAACAGATCGACGCCATCGAGGCGTCCGCAGTGAATCCCTACAGGCTGTTGGCGGCAACCCGCATCTTGGCTTGCATCCTGATGCTCCCTTTGCTGACCCTCGCTGCCGACTTTTGCGGCCTGCTGATGGGCTGGGTTACGCAGGCATTGGTTGAACCGGTCTCTTTGCACCAGTTCATCACTACCGGTTTTAGCGGCGCCGATTTCAACGATTTCCTGCCGCCCACGCTCAAGACTGCTGTGTTCGGCCTGATCATTGGGCTGATCGCGTGTTTTCAGGGAATGCGGACACAGGGAGGCGCTGCGGGGGTGGGCCGCGCGGCCACGAGTTCGGTAGTCTTGTCTTCGCTGTTCGTGATCCTAGCCGATGTCGTGCTGGTGAAACTGATCATCATATTTTTCCCGTGAACATCGATTAAACAGCCCGCGAAACAAGTATGAACACAATCGATCAAATTGCGATGGAGCGAGCAGAAGCTGAGGAGCACGGCAGTGCGCCAGTTGTCGCCGTCGAGGACTTGCGTAAGTCCTTCGGAAGTCAAAACGTCTTGAGCGGGATTACCCTGAGTGTGAAGCGCGGCGAGACCCTGGCGGTGTTGGGGCGCAGTGGTACCGGTAAGAGCGTATTGCTACGGCTCATCATCGGCCTCGAAAAGCCCGACTCGGGATCGGTTCGCATCCACGGTCAAGACATCGGCGGCCTGGCTCTCGACCAACTCGGCGAGATCAGGAAGAAAATGGGTTTTCTGTTTCAGCACGCCGCGCTCTACGATTCGCTAACCGTCGAGCAGAACGTCGCTTTTCCGCTGCAGCACCATAAGAAGGAGATGTCGAAGTCTGAGCGGGGCGACCGGATCACGCAACTGCTGGCGGAAGTGGGCATGGAAGGCGACCTTGCGAAGATGCCTTCGGACATTTCGGGTGGCATGCAGAAACGAGTAGGGCTGGCACGTGCGCTGGCTTTGGAGCCGGATATTCTGCTGCTCGACGAACCCACCGCCGGCCTCGACCCCATCAGCGCAGGGGAGATTGATGACTTGGTTCTCAAGCTCCAGCAGGAACATCACGTGGCATCCATCGTAGTGACTCATGATCTGCACAGCGCGAAGACGATTGCGGACCGGTTGGCCCTGCTCAATGAAGGGGAAGTGGTGATCGAAGGCAGCTTTGAAGAGCTTCAGAAAAGTGACGACGAGTTTGTCAGGGAATTTCTGAGGCATTCGTAGGAGGATATATGTCGAGAGCGGCGCGATTGGGAGCTTTCATCGTTGCGACACTGGCAATTCTAGTGGTCGGTGTCTTCATCATCGGAGGCAAGCAGTATCTTTTCAGCTCAACATACCAATTGAAAGCGCAGTTCGACAATGTGGTGGGCTTAGACGCTGGCGGCGATGTGCGCGTGGGCGGCGTTCACAGTGGGACTGTGCACAGCATCGTGTTGCCCCACAAGCCGGGCGAAAAGGTAACGGTAATCATGGATCTCGGTAAATCCACACACGAGATCATCAAGCAAGACTCCGTGGCCACAATCGAAACCGAGGGGTTGTTGGGCAACCAGTATCTGGCGATCTCGTTTGGATCCGCTGGCACAGCCGACGTGCGGGATGGTGATACCATCGCCAGCCAGCCGCCACTCGAAATGTCGGACCTGCTCCAGAAGACAAGCGGCATTTTGGATAGCAGCCAACAAGCCATTCAGAACGCAACTCGGGCGGCAGCGAATCTAGACTCGATCAGCGCCAAGATCGATGGGGGTCAGGGAACCGCAGGAGCGCTGGTTAACGACAAACAGCTTTACAGCAACCTCGAACAGACGACGAGTGCCATGCGTGACACGATGGTGGAGGCGCAAGCCGGGGTTACCGACTTCCAGGAGAATATGGAAGCCATGAAGCACAATTTCTTCCTGCGCGGGTATTTCAAGAGCCGCGGATACGAAGATTCGGCCGAACTCGCCAAGAATGAGATCGAGCGGCTGCCGCAAGGCACGCCGACAAAGCAGTTTACCTACTCAGCGAAGCAGCTTTTCGATAAGCAAGATTCGGCCAAGCTGAAGAACCAGAAGTCTCTAAACGCTGGCGGCGAGTTTTTGGCGAATAACCAATTTGGCTTTGCGGTGATCGTGGCATCCGCAGGCATGGAAGGCGATACCCAGAAGGACTTGGTCCTAACTGAAGCCCGAGCCATGGTCGTGCGCGAGTATCTGGTTGAAAACTTCGGATTTGATGATAGTCAACTTAAGACTCTCGGAATGGGCAAGCAGACGGAAGCGAATTCGGATGCTGGCTGGGGTGCGGTGCAGATCTTCATCTATCCAATCGGGACCGAAACTCCACCCAACAAGCAGACGCAGGCGGCTATCCCATCCAAAACAACCTCAGACCAACCAGTTCAGGCTTCCGCAGCCGCAACACCGAAGCCGCAGTAGAGGTTGCTGGCAAAAATACGGCCCAATTCGGAGAGCTCGAAGCGCGGTCATGGGTTAGCGGCGGAACACCGACCACTCGGATCCTCACGACCGAGTAGCTCACTCTTCAGGGTGGATTCGAAGCTTTCATCGAGTTGGCCGATTCATTCCCTTTTCACCACAAGGACTATGGGATGGATGCTCGGAACTGAGCTTTTTTGAACAGATTTCGACATCTCCGGAATGAGAAAGTTCTGCCAGAACCATTTGCGAGCGAGACGGAGTCCGCGGTTATGTTTCGTCCGAAAATCGGCCCTCAATCCACGCAACCCGTGTCAGCAGGGCATCACCGAGCAAGCGAGGGATGATGGGCCAGAGGAATCACAATGTATATTCGTTTCATTCGTACGCTTTTGTTCGCGCTCGTCGTGCTGTCGATGTCGGCAGCGTCGTTTGCGCAAATTGGCGTGGCCATCAGGATCGGCCCGCCCGCGCTGCCTGTCTATGAGCAGCCGCTTTGTCCGGGGGACGGTTATCTCTGGACGCCCGGCTACTGGGCCTACGATTACGACGTCACCGATTACTACTGGGTGCCGGGCACATGGGTGATGTCGCCGGAAGTTGGTTTCCTGTGGACTCCAGCCTATTGGGGTTGGGGCGGCGACGGATTTGTTTTCTATGACGGCTATTGGGGGCCGCACGTAGGCTTCTACGGCGGGATCAATTACGGCTTCGGTTATTTCGGTGTGGGCTTTGAAGGCGGGCGTTGGGATAACGGACACTTTTTCTACAACCGTTCCGTGAACAACGTGAACATGAATGAAATTCACAACGTTTACAACACCCCCGTGCTGAACCACAACGACAGCCACGTCAGTTACAACGGTGGCAATGGCGGAATCAGCGTGCGTCCGACACCTGAAGAGGAGGCTGCGGCGCGTGAGAGACATATCCCGCCGGTAGCGGCTCAAACTCAACATGCGCAGGCGGCCCGAGCCAACCCGCAGGAACGCGCGTCAGTAAACATGGGCAAGCCGGGCGTGGCAGCGACACCCAGGCCCGGAGATTTTAATGACCGTGGCGCGTTACCGGCCAAAGAGGCAGGAGCGCCTTATACTCCAGGCAATCGGGGAGGAAATCAGGGAAGTTCAGAGAACAACGCCGCACGAACCAGCACGGCCGTCCATCCTCACGACCTTCCGCCCTTGGCACGGAGCGCTCCAAATACGGGCAACCCGAAGCTGGACAAGAAGTACCAGCAGCAGCAGGAAAAGCAAATCGCGAAGCAGCAACAGGAACGAGACAAACTCCAGCAAAAGCAGGACCAGGAGCACGTGAAGCTGGATAAACAGAAGGCGAATGACGCACAAAAGCAGCAGGTGGAGCAAAAGCACCAGCAACAGACGCAGCAATTGCAGCAAAAACACCAACAGCAGACGCAGCAGTTGCAACAGAGACAGCAACCCGCGAGCCGGGAACCGGCCAGGAGGTAAGATCGCCCTCCACGGGAAAGTCCTAATCGTTCACTGAACGAGCTTCATTGAAGGAGCATTGCGGGACGAGAAATCGCCGCAGTCATGAGTCATATGAAGGCGGAGGGATTGATCCGCGTCCGTATAATTGTGCGATCTTGGTTAACAATTGGCTGGCCAATCGATCCTTGGCTATCAGGGCGTCAACCAGGTTCAACGCCTGCTCCGGAACTTTCACTGCCCCGGTGAGCATGATGATTGGCGCGAGCGGCCTGAGCCGCTTTATCTCGACGGCAAGTTCTTGCCCGTTCATTTCCCGCATAGGGTAGTCGACAATTACAACGTCAACCGAGTGCATAGAGGCCAGCTCCAATCCTTTGCTACCGCTTGGAGCAGTCAGAACCGTATAGCCGAAGCTCTCGAGGAACGATTTCTCGCATTCCAGCACATCCTCGTTATCGTCGATGCAAAGAACGACTGCGCTTTGGAGTGCCGGATAAGCCTCTACGGGCATAGTTCACCTTGGAACCCATTTTCAATACTCGGGGTCCAGGAAACTGTTCAAAATTGCTCACCTATGTTCCTTGCAACACTGCTTGCCGATCACCCTCCTATCCACGCCCAGCGGTTGACTTTTTGTGGAACGCACGCGCAATCTCACCCGAGCCGTTGCTGTCTGGTTTCTTGAGGGATTGCGCTGGGAAGAACAGCTAGTCGTGCAGAACTACATTGAGCAGCGAGCTGTGGACTTGCAGCCCGCCGTTGTAGTGAATAAATCCCAATTTCCTGAACCGGTTCATGAAGAAACTGACTCGCGAGCGGGTTGTGCCGATCATTTCCGCCAGCATCTCCTGACTGATCTTGGGCACTACGGTTTCGGGTATCCCTTCCTTGCCAAAATGAGCGAGCAGCAAAAGGATCCGGGCCAGCCTCTTTTCGCTCGAATTGAAAAGCTGATCAACCAGGTCTTCTTCATAACGGATGTTCCGCGACAACAAATACGCCACGAACAGGTCAGAAAAATCGTGCTCCCGATGGAGCGCTTCCATCATGGCTTTCTTGTCGATTCGCAAAACTGTGCAATCCGTTATTGCGGTTGCAGAGCCCATGCGGAGAGCTTGGCCCGCAAGCGAACCTTCGCCGAAAAAGTCTCGCTCCCCTAGTATGCCGATCGTTGCTTCTTTGCCAGTCTTCGAGACCACGGTGAGCTTTACCTTGCCCGTCTGGATATAAAACACCGCATCAGCGGTATCCCCTTGGGCAAAGATTCCTTGTTTCTTCTGGAAAAGCACAGATTGCCTGCCCTCGCCGATGGTTGCGAGGAACGCTTGGGCATCGAAGTCGCGCCCTTTCTTGGCCTTCGCACTTGGATCTACGGTCTTACGCTCTGTTTGGAATGCCGGGGAGGTCGAAGTTTGGCGGGCGATCTTCCCTTTGCGTGGAGAACCACTCGGTTGGCCAGCAGGAGACATAGACACCTCCCTCAGCCTAAACAACGCCGTGTTCATTTTATCGCTTTCCTCGACAGCGTGAATAGCCGAAAAATACTACTTAAATGGCTGAACGGTTCCCAAATCACGCGGATTTAGGGGAGTTTGTTTGAGAGCTCACGAAATGAGCCGTTCTGCACAGTATTGTTAGAGCAAGTGAGCGAATCTAGTGCCGGCGTACAAATTGAGGAGAAAAAATGTTTTTCGCTAGTAAAGCCGCGTGCGCTGGGATTGCCTTCATATTGCTGGCGACGGGGATCTCGGGACCACGCCCGACGCCGCTCGCTTCGGGACCCAACCGCAGCAAAGAAGTGCCAGCGGTCGCGCATCGGAACGATGTCAAGAAGATGCAGCAAAGTCTGCAGGACAAAGGACACTACAGCGGAGTGGTCGATGGTGTGTTCGGTCTCCGAACCAGGGCGAGCATTCGCGGATTTCAGAAAGCTGAGAATCTGCCAGTCACAGGGCAGCTTGATGCCTCGACGGCCATTAAACTCGGAGTCACACAAGAGGTTCGCGAGGAGACGGGCTACGAGACTACACAAGGTAAACCTTCGGCAGGCGTGAAGTGGTCTCATGGTTCGGGGCGAAAAAGCAAGACACCACGGAAAGCAGTCAAGAGAGTTACCGCTCCTGAGAGCGGCCAGGAAGAGAGCGAGAAGACACTTCAAGCCGAGAACGACAAGCACCCACAATAGTTTGAGTTGTTCCCAGTGGAGGAGAGCCAACAGGGCGAGTCTCCACCCGCGGACTTATTTCCAGCCCAGCTCGCCATCGTACTGTCGGATAACGCCGTAGCACTCGCAGGCAAAGTCTTCAAGTTTCTTACGATTCACGATCTTCACTGCGCCACGGGTATACTCGATGAGCCCCTTCTTCTGCAAGACACCAGCTGCCAAGCTCACGCTAGGCCTATCTGTCCCTAGCATCGTTGCGAGAAAATCATGAGTGATGGGTAGCGTCCCTGAGTCCACTCTGTCCTGAGTCATTAGCAACCATCGCGCAAGGCGCCGCTTAATATCGTGCAGCCGATTACACGCAGCCGTTTGTGCAACCTGCATACCCCGAATTGCGGCATAGCGGTTCAACATCATTTGCAGGTGTGGAGCGGATTCCAACGTATCTTGCAAAGCCCCAACTTTTACCCGAAATCCGTCCCCCGTAACTTGTACCACCGCCCGCAGCGGTCCCCTGCTCAGGCCAACAGCCGCCGGTGTTCCTGTAAAGCCCTCATTGCCAACTACGCCAGCTTCGGCGGTTTTGCCATCTTTCATTACGACGACAAGAGAAATCAAACCTCGATTCGGAAAATACGCAAAGTCCAGCCTTTCACCTGTTTCGTGAAGGACCAGATGATTTGGCAAGCGGACGTATTCGAGGTGAGGGCGCAGTGAGTTGTACTCGCTATCGGAGATCGATAGAAGTATTTTGTTGCCGACTGGCTTTCCTGCGGCATTCGTCCGCTCGCCAGACTGCACGACTTGGAGGTCCTTGCGTGCCACAAGCGAGAAGCGAAAACCCTCCCGGACGCGGGGATGAACCCACCCGTCGTGGTGTGTGAAACAGGAACTCTGCTTATTCGCGCTACGCAGAAGATTGTACCGGGTCTAAAACCGACGCTTCTGTAGGGTATCTTACATTGGCCTCACCGCTGCGACGCGCAAGCATCGCGGCGCATGAAACGTGACCAACACTCAAAGCGATTCCGCTTCACTTCAAACCAGGCCCCGAAATCAGACGTTCCCACGAACAAAACTTCTCCGGGCATGTAGGATGCCCGACAGACCATCCGAATTAGCGCATGTAGACTTTGCCCATCTTTCTTGTGCATCTTCCGCCACGCCCAGACTGGGCGAGGGTTTTCTGCTGCGATCAGGCAGAACGCCGCTGTGAAAGGAGAACGCTTCGTCCCTTGACGGCAAGCAGTTACTAGGCATGCGGTCAGACAACGTTGGGGCGATCTAGGCGGCCATGAACCGGAAGCTGGTATGGATTGAGCAACAGCGTTTCCGGGGTTTTGGTTGCTCCGAATGTGGCTGGCGGTTCGAACCCTCTGGCTCGCCCATCGGCACGTCTTTCGATGAAATGATGCGCAACTTCGAGTTGCAGCGCGACAAAGAGTTTACATCCCATGTTTGCGCCGATTACCCAAGAGCCAAGAGCACAAGGAGCAGGGACGATGAATAATTCACACTGCCGTACGTCCTAGCGCGGAGGGCGCCACCCAGGCCAAACACTCCACAAAAGTTACGTCACGCAACGGCGACACTTACTTCTTCCCGTATCGGTGAGCTCCTCCAAAGTGCAGCCGAGACAATAGAGTTGCCTTTGGCCCTTTGGTCGCCCAATTCTCAGTTTATGTAAATCGCTGATTTCGACAGTTGAGTTTCCTCTGCTTGCGCGGGGGTTAGGCTGGGAGCATGAAATCGTGTTTACCCGCGTGCGTTTGGCAGGATTCTTGGCCGATGGCTCAGGTCCGCCTACTTTGCTAGTTACCCCGGTCACTTTCGAACCCGCACGGCACACCGCTAGCATTCTCTTTAGAACCCTGGGCTGTTAGGGATGCCGCCGAATGGGAGCAAAATTAGGCGGGGGAAGCTCCGCAAGTCGGAGTGGCCTGCGAGAATCCTTCGCTCGACCGGAAACAGCCCACTTCACTTTCTGAGTACGCACATTCGCTTCAAATTCTATTGACCACGTGCTGAGCGCCCTCGCCTGAATTCGTCACCATACTCCCGATACCGTCGGATGCGTAAAATAAGTAGGAGATGCCGTATAGACTTTGAGAGGTACAGGGGGAGCGAGTGGCCATGGAAACACATAGCGAAGGCAATCCCGAGCAAGATCCAGCCCAGGCAGCAGCGCATATTGCAAGTGCTCACCAGATTCTGAAGGCCCTGCAAGAGAAGATTGGAAAGCATCCAGAACTCGGCGCGGCCATTACGAAACTGGAAATGGCGCTGAATGTTCTGGCGGTAAAGACCGGCGGGATGCTGTAACGGCGAGCATGGTGATGGACGGGCACTCATTAACTGGGATCGTGAGTGTAAAGGTTTGATTGCGACATCGATCTCCGGTGGTCAGCGCAAGCCGCAAGTTTCTATCCACACTTGGCTGTCCGCTTTGCATGCTGCACCGATCCAGCAAGCCCGGTTTTCAAAGGGGGTCAAAATGCAAGCTGGATTGGAGTCGAAAACGAATCCGAAGGGAAGTATCCAATCCGTTCTTCTCGGAATGGTAAACAACAACAAACCTTGCGCCGTTTGTTTTGAGGCTCAGTTCGGTAAGAACTAATCGTTGCGACTGTAAGCTTTCAGGGCCTCCAGCGAAGAGGTGGTCTCCTCGTCAAGCGGCGCGTCGTATTTCTGGACCGGCGAGAGATTCCCCCCTTTCTCTTCGTTTACGCTAAGTCGCACACCCACGTCTGCGGGACTAGAATTGTTATCAGCGTCAAGGGCGGCGCGCAAATCCGCCCTGATTAGGTTCCGGTTTGTAGAAAACAAAAACGAGGTCAAAAATCATGAGTTCTGGACGTTATGAATCCTCCGACAGCAACAGTGTAGGAACAGCTATCACCTTCCTGCTGATTGGAATTGGGGCGGGGGCGCTCGCGGCACTGGTGCTTGCCCCGAAGACCGGCAAACAATTTCGGCGCGACCTGAAACGCGGCTATGAAGATGCAAAAGACACGCTACAGGACTGGACCGAAGAAGCGAAGGACCGGGCTCGCGACGCCAAAGAGCGTGTGCGCGACGTAGCGGAGCGCGGCGCCACCCTGGCCGACGAGCTGCGCGAAAAAGTGGAACCCTTGCGGCGAGCCATCAATCGCGGATAACTTCGCAGCCGGAGCGCTGGATCCGTCCAGCCTGATCCATCACTGAAAGATCGTGACGAAAAACCCCTTGAGTCGCCGGAGAAGTCGGCGGGGGCGGGAGCCGGGCTGAGTCGAATTCTGGGATGCGGCTGGCGCCGGTTCGATCTGTATCTCGAGTTGGGGCGGCTTTTGCCCTTCCATCACGGGCAGCGCAGCAGCCTCATCGACAGCTGTCGGCGGGGCGACGGAGCTTTTCTTGCCACGAAATACGAAGGGTGCGTCGACCTGAACGTGAATGTCGTTCGGCTGCGAAGGTGGCAGGGGCCGAGTCTCAGGCCCGCTGGAAAGTGTACGAGGTTCGTTCGTTGTCGCATTCCCCTGCGCGCTATCTTCCGCCTTCGTCACCGTTCTTGAGGGCATCTCGCCTGGCGTAAGTGTGGTATTTGCGGGTAACTCAGAATTCGAAGCGGCGCCTGAGTCGGCCCTCATCACTGGAACCGGCGGAGGGCAACCGCACTCCAGCGGAACATTGCCGTCTACCTCGTCGATCCGTCCCGAACGAAAGACTGCCTGCTCGCTCGGTTCCACGTGATAGATGCGGTTTCCCATCAGCTCGGAAACGATCGCAGAGGAAGTGTTCCCCATCAACGCTCGTACGCAAGTATTGCCATGCGAGTCCGTGCTGACGGCAAAGTCGAATTCCCCCGGCCCTGCGAACAGGATGCGGAAGTCCGGAGTCAGCACAGTATCGGACGATTCATCGAGTGCATAATGGGTCTCCAGCGCACCCGTGCTCATGCCCAGCATTAAGTCCTTCGCGTTCTTGGAAGCCGTCACCGAGACGGTGGTGCCGGGACAGACGCGAACCTCGCCGCCTCTGGCTAAGTGCAGAACGGTGGTATCGGAGCCGGCGGTCAGGGACGATCCAGCGGCGAGACGGCTATCTGCCAGTACGACGTTACCGGCAACTCCAGTCACTGGCACGACGGCCGGCGCGCCCATCGAGCCCAGCGACAGCACCGCGGGTGGTTGAAAGGGTGACTTCTTGCCTGCCGCATTCATATCCTCCGGCGGCTTCAGCCGGACCATCAGCCGGTTACCTGCTTCGTCCCACGTGTATCCGTACGGAGCGAGCAGGTCGAGGACAATCCTCGTGACGGGAGGGCTTGTTTGAAATTGCTCGGCACGGATGCCGAGAATATTTTCCTGCTGGACTGCGATTCGCTTCTGCAGGAGTCCCATGCGAGCATGAGGTAGGTCGATGACTAAACGCGGCGGCGAATTCAGAAACTGAATCGACGGTGCTGCGGGGCGGGTGGCAAGAATTTCAAGCGCCGGGACTCCTCGCTCATGAACAACGCGTACGCTGGTCACCACCGCGGTCTCTGGCTTCGTAGAACCCAGGCTTTGGATAGCCGTGCCCATCGAACGAACTTGCGACACGGCGCACCGTCCAACCAGCGCTGCCAATAGCAGGGTATGAAGAAGTCGAACGCGCCCTCGCAGCAAAGAAATCCCCTCAAATCCCTCTGAAGGGAACCTTATCACTTGATGCGAAAGCGGGGAAGTGACGCTCTGTGCGAACGAGCGTAGCTGTAGCGCGGGCTATTGAAGGAAAATCGGAAGACGCTCTTGCTTCAACTCTCGGTAAGAAACTCGTACTCCTCGATGACTGCGGCGACCGTCATTTTGCCCTCATCAGCGGAGCTCTCGACCCGCACGACGCGCCCTTTACACTGCACGCGGATGCTTTCGGTGAGCGTGATTTCCGGCGGAAGTGTGAGGGTAAAGCCCAAGGGCGAGCCCTGCTCGATGGGCGAATCGAGATAAAGGCAAATACCGCGCGCGCTCACATCACGGAGTTGCGCGGGTTCGTTGTGATTTGAGTTTTCACCTCGGGCGACGGATACCGGAATCCGGAGCGCGAAGCGTCGTGCAGCCCTTTTCTCCTGGGCTTCTGCCATGCGTTGCTCCAAGCTATTGAAGTGGCCGATAGCTATATTCTTCGCTCAAGGATGAGGGTTAGGTGCCTATCTCGTCAATACCACCGTTGGGGAGGGGGATGGCCCGTTCCGGCGGGGACGCGCCGCGACTATCTTCGAGCAAGCCCCTAGCTTAGCTAGAGTCTCGCCCGATCCGATCCGGTGCCCGCAGGGTGGTAATCTAAAAGTCGGACATTTCAGTGGTCTTCGTTCTCGACAACTACGATTCCTTTACCTATAACCTCGTGCAGTATCTCGGCGAACTCGGCGCCCAGGTTGAGGTTCAACGCAACGATCAGCTCACGATCGCCGACGTTGAGGCGATGCAGCCGGAGCGCATCGTCATTTCTCCGGGTCCATGCACGCCGCAGGAAGCCGGCATCAGCATCGATCTGATCCGCCACTTTGCAGGAAAGGTACCCATTCTTGGTGTCTGCCTTGGACATCAAGCCATTGGTGCGGCCTTTGGCGGACACGTGGTGCGTGCTCCTCGCCTGATGCACGGCAAAACAAGCGCAGTCATGCACGATAATAAAACCATTTTTCATGGCCTGCCCATGCCCATGACGGCCACTCGTTACCATTCGCTCATCGTGGAGGAGAAAGATTTGCCGGCAGAGCTTGAAGTGAGCGCCTGGACTATAGACAAAGATGGAACCCGCACCATCATGGGTCTCCGCCATAGAAAATTTCCCGTCGAAGGAGTGCAGTTCCATCCTGAAAGCGTGCTGACGGACGCAGGGAAAAAGCTGGTGGAGAATTTTCTGGCAGTGGCCAGGGGCCAGTGATCAGTCGGCAGTTGCGCGGCTCTCAGCCAAGAACTCCGCTCTTAGGAAAATCCACGAAGAGCCTGATGACGCGCAACTCCAACTTTTTGTTGCTGGCCACTGTTCACTGACCACCACCCCTAGCCATTTCCACTGCCCTTAGCAGCGCCTGCGCCTTGTTCATCGATTCCTGAAACTCGCTCGCCGCGTCGGAATCCGCCACGATGCCGGCTCCCGCCTGCAAGTAAGCGTGTTTCCCTTGCATGAGCATGGTTCGGATGCCGATGCACGAATCCAGGTTCCCGGCAAAATCGGCATAGAGCACCGAACCGCCATAGATGCCACGGCGGACGGGTTCCAGTTCTTCGATGATCTGCATGGCGCGGACCTTGGGCGCTCCGCTCAGGGTACCAGCGGGAAAACAGGCGGCGAACGCATCGAGCGCATTGAGATCTTTTCGCAGCGTTCCTTCCAGCGCGGAAACCAGGTGCATCACGTGGGAGTAGCGCTCCACGTACATCAGGTCTTTCACTTTGACTGAGCCATACTCGCTCACCCGACCGAGATCGTTGCGACCAAGATCAACCAGCATGACATGCTCGGCGCGCTCCTTTTCATCGTTCCGCATCTGCTCCTCGAGGCGCAGGTCTTCGGCCTCATCGCGGCCGCGCGGATGTGTCCCTGCGATGGGACGGTATTCCAGCTTGCGTCCGGTAACACGCACCAGCATCTCGGGCGAAGAGCCGAGAATTTGTGTCTCTCCCATGCGCAGGAAATAAAGATACGGCGAGGGATTCACCTGTCGCAGGGCGCGGTAAAGGCCGAACGGCTGAACCCCGGGGATGAAGTCGAGCCGTTGCGAAAGCACCACCTGAAAAATGTCGCCCGCGGCAATGTATTCCTTGCAGCGCTCGACGCCGCGGAGAAATGCAGCGCGAGTAGTTCCCGCATTGATCTTCAGCTTCCCCGCGCCAGCCTTGTTCAGGTTGCGCCACATTGCGGGGCGCAATCCCGCGGCCAGCTTTCTCTCGAGCGCAGCTATGTCCCGCACTGCCCGGTCATAAGCGCGCTGCGGATTTTCCCGCGAAACGTCCGCTGCCGCCACAATGTGGATCTGGTGCCGCAAGTGATCAAACGCCAGCAGCCGGTCGAAAAACATCAGTTCGCAATCCGGCAGAGAGAGATCGTCCTTGGCATGTTCGCCAATTTTTTCCAGTTGCCGGACCACGTCGTATGAAAAATAGCCGACGGCCCCCGCAGTAAATGGCGGCAGCCCGGGCATCGCTGCAGGATGATGCTCGCTCAGCAGTTGCTTCACCACCTGAAACACGTTTTCCTGCCGCCGCTCGCGCTTACGTCCGCGTTCAATCTCGATGGCAGAACCGCGCGCCCGCACCCGCATGTAAGGCCGCGCGCCCAGGAAGGTGTAGCGGCCGATCTGCTCGCCGCGCTCGACCGATTCCAGCAGAAACGCATGCGGCTCTTTCTCCGCAATAGCCAGGAATGCGGAGACCGGCGTAAGCAGATCGGCGCTAACCGATTTCACCACCGGCACCAGCGTCGCCGCCCGCGCCAGACGCGAGAATTCCTTGAACTCGGGGTTAACCATTGGAAAGATAAGCCATCCGAAAAATGAGGGCCGCCGCCTCACTTCAGCGCAGCCTCGCGGTTCATTATAGGGGACGGGTTCCCGTGCCGGATCGTCGGTGCCATCAGCTCCGCGAAATAGTTAGCTGGGAACCAACCCGGCAATTGACGGGGCGCCGCCCATCATCCGAAGATACCAAGCAAGCGGCCCTCGTGTGCGGTCTCGAGCCTATGCGGATTAAGTTCTGGGGCGTGCGCGGTTCCACGCCCACGCCACAATCCGAGAACATGCGCTACGGGGGCAATACCTCCTGCGTCGAAGTGCGCTTCGGCGATCGAATCTACATCTTCGATTGCGGCACCGGGTTCCGCGTCCTAGGCCAGCAACTGCAAAGTGAATTCGGCGACCGGCCGTTTTCCGCTCAGGTCTTCGTTTCACATTTTCATTGGGACCACATACAAGGCATGCCGTTCTTCCGCCCTTTGTATGCAAATGCGGAAAGCCGCTTCCTCTTCCAGTGCTCCAGTCGAACCCGCAGCCTCAAACAAGTTCTGGCCGATCAGATGGCCGCACCGTACTTTCCCGTGGATATTGGCCAGATGAAAGCGCGGCGCGATTTCTATGACATCGAGAGTGGACGCATCACCATTGAGGACGGCGTCCAATTGCAGACCGCGTGGCTCAACCATCCCCAGGGATGCATGGGCTTCCGTCTCGAAACGAAAGATGGAATCCTCGTCTACGCTACCGACAACGAGCCCGGCGACGCCGCTTTCGACAAGGCTGTGCGCAAACTGGCCGAAGGCGCCGATGTGCTGATCTACGATGCGCAGTATCTCCCGGAGGAATACGAAGCGCGCCGCCGCGGCTGGGGACACAGCCATTGGCGCGAAGCCGTCAATGTTGTGATGCAAAGCGGCGCTAAAGAACTCGTGCTCTTTCACCACGATCCCGACCACACCGACGCCATCATCGACAAGGTCGTGCACGAAGCCCGCAACTACTATCCCAAAGTGCGCGCCGCCGCGGAGGGGATGGAGATCAACCTGTAGCAGTCTTCCGCCTTATCCCACCACCGCCCCTCCATCTTGCTTCCCTACCGTCCCGGCTCATATACTCTGAACGTTTGCCCTCTCACGCCGGGAAATCGATCCGGCATCGGCTAACACCTCAACCGCAATCATTCCGGAGACCAGATTTTATGACCACAATGACTACCCCGCCGCATGTCGACAAAGAAAGCAATCCTTGGGAGTCGCAGCGGGCGCGCTTTGACCTGGCTGCGCAGAAGCTCAATCTCGACGACGGCCTGTGGAGGGTTCTGCGCTATCCCAACCGCGAACTCACGGTCTACATTCCCGTTCAAATGGATGATGGGCACCTCGAGGTCTTCACCGGGTTTCGTGTGCAGCACTCGATTGCGCGCGGCCCGGCCAAGGGCGGAATCCGCTACGCCCCAGACGTCACCCTCGATGAAGTCCGCGCTCTCGCCAGCTGGATGACCTGGAAGTGCGCCGTGGTCAACATTCCTTTCGGCGGCGCCAAGGGCGGCGTGATCTGCGATCCCCACAAAATGTCCATGGGCGAAATCGAGCGCATGACCCGGCGCTACACGTCCGAGCTGATCGAATTCATCGGACCCGAGAAGGACGTCCCTGCTCCCGACGTCAATACCAACGAACAAATCATGGCGTGGATGATGGACACCTATTCCATGCACATGCGGCAAACCGTAACCGCATGCGTCACCGGCAAGCCCATCAATATCGGTGGCTCGCGCGGACGCCGCGAGGCTACCGGCCGCGGCGTGATGGTGGTGTGCGACGAGGCTATCAAGAAGCTCGGCCTGTCGCGCGAAAGCAGCCGCGTCATTGTGCAGGGCTTCGGCAACGTAGGCTCCAACGCCGCCCAGCTCATGTATCAGGGCGGATACAAAGTCGTTGGCATCGCTGAAGTGGGAGGCGGTCTTTACAACAAAAACGGAATCGACCTGAACGCTCTCGTCGAATTTCGCCAGAAAAATGGCACGGTACACGGCTTCCTTGGCGCAGAAGCGTCCGATCCTGCCGACTTGCTCACCACGGAATGCGAAATCCTCATTCCCGCCGCGACCGAAAACGTCATCACTTCGCGCAACGTCGATCGCGTGAAGTGCCGTATTCTGGCGGAGGGCGCGAATGGTCCCACCACTTCGGCCGCCGACGACGTCTTGACCGACAAGGGCGTCTTTGTGATCCCGGACATTCTGGCCAACGCTGGTGGCGTCACCACCTCGTACTTTGAGTGGGTGCAGGACCGCCAGGGCTACTTCTGGAAAGAGTCTGTGGTCAACGAGCAACTGGAAGAGATCATGGTTTCTTCCTTCGGCGATGTTGTCCGTTACGCCGAGACGCACCGCGTGAATAATCGCATCGCGGCCTATATGCTGGCCATTGATCGCGTGGCCTACACCATCCGCCAGCGCGGAATTTACGCTTAGGGAACATTGAGGCTTTGGAGGGTCCATGAAATCGGTCTGCAGAGGCTTGACAGCTCGGATTCTAGCTTTGCTGTTCTCAGTTTCGTTGACGAGCGTTATCGTTGCAGCGCAGAGACCCGAACCCGGCTCAAAGCCTGAGGCCATGGCGACGCCGGCTCAGATTGCGAAGGTGGCCGCAGGCGACAAGCTCGACCTCAACACCGCTACCGCTGATCAACTCAAGGCCCTACCCGGTATCGGCGACGCCTACTCCCAGAAAATCATTGCCGGCCGCCCCTATCGCACGAAACTCGACCTGGTCCATAAGAAGATCATTCCCCAAGCCACCTACGACAAGATCAAAGACCAGATCATTGCCAAGCAGCCGACGCCCAGTGCCATGACCCCGGCAGCACCGAAATAGTCGGGCGCCGCGTTGCCCATCATTCTCGGAACGTCTCTGTCCTAACTACATATTCTCCTGATTGCGTTCCCTCGCAGCGTGGAGGATAATCAAAAATGTATTCCGGCAGCCCTTCCGGAAACTTGCCGAGCCGCGGTGAACCTGCCTAATTCCATCACGCTGATCCGCATTTGCAGCATTCCTTTGCTGATCTGGATTCTGTCTTCCAACCACTTCAGCAGCGAACACGGGACCAAAGAGCTGCTAGCCTCGGCAATATTCATCGCTGCCTCCATGACCGACGGCATTGACGGGTATCTCGCGCGCAAGCGCGGCCAGATCACCACCATGGGTATTCTGCTCGATCCCATGGCTGACAAACTTCTCATCGCCGCCGCTTTCGTCACCCTTGTTCAGTTCAATCCCAGCCTGGTTCCCGCATGGATTGCCGTGATCATCATTGGCCGTGAATTTCTGGTGAGCGGCCTGCGCTCCATCGCTGCGTCCGGGGGATTTACCATCGAAGCTAGCGAACTGGGCAAATTCAAAATGGTTGTGCAGATCGTTTCAGTGGTTGCCGTCATTCTCGATCACCGCTGGAAAGAGTGGCCGGTCTATGGAAATTTTGTCTTCCCGGTGCACTGGATCGCCTACGCAGCGATCTGGTTCGTGGTCTGCGTTTCGCTGATTTCCGCCGTCGATTATTTTGCCGCATTCTGGTCGAAGATTGACCGGCAAGTTTCCAAGCGTCGTCGCCGCGCGTTTATTCTCAGCCGTCGCCGCAAGACTCAACCGGCCCCGCGAGCGGCCGATGCCGATGTCGCACCTTCAACATAATTCGTTGTCAGCCGTTGCGTCCTCGGAAGTTGCCGGCCACGAGTTCTCTCCGGAAGAGTGTGCCCTGCTGCTGCGTCTGGCGCACGATTCCATTTCCTCCGCGTTGCAGCTGCGCGAGATTTCCTTCGATCCCCCAACTCCACATCTAGCCGAGCACCGCGGCGCCTTCACTTCGCTCTACCTGCATGGCGAACTGCGCGGATGCGTCGGTTATGTCTTTGCCACCTCTTCGATCTACCGCGCCGTGGCGGAAACCGCTCGCGCCGCCGCTTTTGACGACAACCGCTTTCCACCGGTGACCAACGACGAAGCACCGCATCTCGAGATCGAGCTAAGCATTCTGTCACCTCCGCAGCCGATTGAAGCGGAAGCCGTTGAAGTCGGACGCCACGGCCTGCTCATCAGCCAACATGGCCGCCGCGGCCTGCTGCTGCCTCAAGTCCCCGTCGAGCACAATTGGGACCGCACCACCTTCCTCCAGCAAACCTGCCGCAAGGCTGGACTCCCGCCGGACGCCTGGCAAAAAGGCGCAACCCTCCAAGCCTTCACCGCCGAAATCTTCAGCGATAAGACCTTCTAATCGCGCCACAGACGGCGTGAGACGCTCATCTCCGCGCGCTGGTTACTCCCGTCACTCTCAAACGTTGGGCTGATCCCGCAAGTGTGCACTCATCCCTACCGATGAAAGGCTAGAGCCGCAAATCGCCCGCGGAGGTTGAATGTCCCTTCTCTTTGTAACGCTCACACGCCGTCGCGTTTTTTCATTTCTAGTCCTAACAATCTTCTTAACGCTTCTTCCTCAGGACATCACCGCCAGAATCCAGACTCCCTACTACCCTCCGAATTCGCCGTTCGCGCAGCCGCAAGACCGTATCACCAAGTTCGTTGACGATGAACAGCGGGTAACCCTTAACGGCAACCGCCATCCCCTGGCTCTCGTGCAATATGACGCCGGCGCTGTATCGCCTGACTTCCGCATGGATCGTATGCTCCTCACTTTGCTTCCAGACGCCGCACAGGAAGATGCCCTTACCCAGTTGCTCGACGCGCAGCACAATCCAGAGTCGCCTTACTACCACCAGTGGCTCACTCCGGAACAATATGGTGAGCGCTTCGGTGTCTCCGAAGCCGACGCAGCGCAGGTTACAGCATGGTTGACATCCTACGGAATGGAAGTGGAAGAGCTCACCGCCGGACGCCGGTCCATAATCTTCAGCGGCACCGCGGCGGAAGTCGAGTCAGCCTTTCATACTCAGATTCATACTTACAAGATTGGCGGCGAAATCCACCACGCCAGCGCGAGCGATCCGGAAATCCCCATGGCTTTCGCCCAAGTTGTAGGAGGCGTGGTTTCGCTGCACGATTTCCGCAGCAAACCCATGCACAACGGAGCCCGCATACCCACACCCGATTTCACCAGCGGTGGTTCGCATTACCTCGCCCCAGCAGATTTCGCCACCATCTACGATCTGGGCCCGCTTTATCAGCAATCCATCAATGGCAACGGGCAGTCGGGGGCCATCGTTGCCCGCTCAAACATCAGCATCGCTGACGTACGCCAGTTCCGCACGTCGTTCGGCCTACCCGCAAACGACCCGCAGATCATCGTCAACGGAAGCGACCCTGGCATTGTCAGCTCGGGCGAAGAGACGGAAGCCGACCTTGACGTGGAGTGGTCCGGCGCTGTGGCCAAAGATAGTGTCATCAAGTTTGTCGTCTCGAAATCCACGAGTTCGAGCGACGGAAGTTATCTTTCCGCGCAGTACATCGTGAGCCACAATCTGGCGCCGGTGATGAGCATGAGCTTCGGCGTGTGCGAGGCCGCGCTCGGTTCTTCGGGAAACAGTTTCATCGATAGCTTGTGGCAGCAGGCGGCAGCGCAAGGTATCACGGTATTCGTGTCATCCGGAGACAGCGGCGCGGCCGGATGCGATTCGCCATCCGCCTCGCGAGCTACTCACGGGCGCGGCGTGAACGGTCTCTGCTCCACTCCTTACAGTGTGTGCGTCGGCGGCACGGAGTTCAACGACGCCTCCCATCCATCTCTCTACTGGTCGCCCTCTAACACATCGGGCACGGAAGCGTCAGCGTTAAGCTATAGACCGGAGGTCGCTTGGAATGAAAGTGCCGCGGGCGGCCTTTGGGCCAGCGGCGGCGGCAGCGAGCCCACTCTATCCCAAGCCTTCGTGGCAAACAGGAACGGGCCTTCCGGCCGACGGCAAGCGCGATGTTCCCGACATTTCTCTCACCTCTGCCGGCCACGATGGCTATCTCATCTACCAGAACGGCGGACTCTATGTCGTAGGCGGTACGTCGGCTGCTTCCGCATCGTTTGCTGGAGTGATGGCGTTGGTGGTGCAGAATGCGGCGGCTCGTCAAGGCAATGCCAATACCGGGTTCTACTCGCTGGCCAGCAAGCAGAGGGCAGGGTGGAGCATCCGTTTGTCACGACATCACCAGCAGCAACAACAGCGTCCTGGACAGACCGGTTTCAACGCGACACCGGGAGACGATCAAGCCACCGGCCTCGGCTCCATCGATGCGTCTGTACTTGTGAGCCACTGGAGCGGCGCTACCGCCGCGCCCACATTGCATGCGACCGCTTCTTCCAATCTTCTTGCCATCGTCGCCGGATCAAATGACGGCATCGGCTTAAATGTCACGGTCAGCGGGGGTTTCAATGCTGCCATCGCCTTTTCTGTGAGGGGATTGCCCAGCGGAATCTCCGCCCAGTTCACGCCAGCAACGTTGTCAATGCCAGGATCAG
>Ga0181532_10000775_pt1 | contig 32004 bp, 35 predicted proteins | sample PEATcosm2014_Bin_33_FD_119768 | JGI IMG/M metagenome (GOLD analysis project Ga0181532, IMG submission 119768) | Peatland microbial communities from MTU Mesocosm Facility, Houghton, MI, USA - PEATcosm2014_Bin11_30_metaG | ecosystem: Environmental > Terrestrial > Soil > Wetlands > Peat | place...
CCCGTAACGACGATGCCCAAAGCTCAAGCGTCGTCTCGACCGATGCTCCCGCCATCCATGATCCTCCGAATCATGGTGGCCCATGGATTCAGAAGTCAAAAGAAAACGCAACTGTAATGCTAGCGCCGATCCCAAAATGGGATGCCGTTTTTGGAAAAGATCGTGCTCGCATGAAAAGCCGCGAGGGCGGTTTTGAGGCCGCCCCCGGCTCACCCGTTCGCCCCAAGCCCCCGGAAAAATCGTGCAGCAAGCCATTCGGGCGCGTTGCGCTGGTGCTCGCGCCATAGTCAAATCCGGCGAAGCGGAGGGGGATTCGTGACCGCACTTAAGTCAACCATCGACACCGCATCGCCGGAGTTCCGCACCAACGAGGCGGCGATGCGCGCGCTGACCGCGGAACTTCAGGAGCGGCGCGCCAAAACCGCCGAGGGAGGCCCGCCGCGCGCCCGCGAACGTCACCTATCGCGTGGCAAACTCCTGCCCCGCGAACGCGTGATGACGCTCATCGATGCCGGTACGCCGTATCTCGAATTGTCCCCGCTCGCGGCCAACGGCATGTATGGGGAGCCCATCCATGCGGCCGGAATCATTACCGGCATCGGCCGCGTCGCCGGGCGCGAATGTGTCATCGTCTGCAATGATTCCACCATCAAGGGCGGCACCTATTACCCGATGACGGTGAAAAAGCATCTGCGGGCGCAGGAGATCGCGCGCGAGAACCGGCTGCCCTGCCTCTACCTGGTCGATTCCGGCGGCGCCAACCTGCCGCAATGGCCCGAAGTGTTTCCCGATCGCGAGCATTTTGGCCGCATTTTCTTCAATCAAGCGACCCTGTCGGCGGCGGGCGTCCCGCAGATCGCGGTCGTCATGGGTTCGTGCACCGCGGGCGGCGCCTACGTGCCGGCGATGTCGGACGAGACTATCATCGTGCGCAACCAGGGCACCATTTTCCTCGGCGGCCCGCCGCTGGTGAAGGCGGCGACCGGCGAAGTCGTGTCGGCCGAAGAGCTCGGCGGCGCCGATGTGCACGCGAAAAAATCCGGCGTGGCCGACTACTATGCCGAGAACGACCGCCATGCGCTGGCGCTCTGCCGCCGCATCGTCGCCAACTTGAACACCAAGAAGTCGATCGACATCCCGCTCGCCAAGCCGGTAGAGCCGAAATACGACGCGAGCGAGCTTGACGGCATCGTACCGGTCGACCTCAAGAAGCAATTCGACGTGCGCGAGGTGATTGCGCGGCTGGTCGATGGCTCCGAGTTCCACGAGTTCAAGGCGCTCTACGGCATCACGCTTGTCACCGGCTTCGCGCACATTCTCGGCATTCCCGTCGGCATTCTGGGTAACAACGGAATCTTGTTCTCGGAGAGCGCACTCAAGGCCGCGCATTTCATCGAGCTTTGCTGTCAGCGCCGCGTGCCGCTGCTTTTCCTGCAGAACATCGTCGGTTTCATGGTGGGGCGCGACTACGAAGCCGGCGGCATAGCCAAGGACGGCGCCAAGATGGTGACGGCGGTCGCCTGCGCGCAGGTGCCGAAGATCACGCTGGTGATCGGTGGCTCCTACGGCGCCGGCAATTACGGCATGTGCGGCCGCGCCTACGGCCCGCGTTTTCTGTTCACTTGGCCGAACGCCCGCGTGGCGCTGATGGGCTCCGAACAGGCGGCGAGCGTGCTTGCCACCGTGCGGCGCGACAACATCGAAGCCGCCGGAAAGACATGGTCAGCGGCGGAAGAGGAAAAATTCAAGAAGCCGATCCGCGACCAATTTGAAGCCGAGGGCAATCCCTATTTCGCCACCGCGCGGCTCTGGGACGACGGCATCATCACGCCTGCCGAAACCCGCCGCGTTCTGGCTTTATGTTTCTCCGCGGCGCTCAATGCGCCGATCCCGGAGACCCGGTTCGGGGTGTTTAGGATGTGAGTGGCTGCCATGGGAAATAAGAGCTTATCTGATGTCGTTTTTCCATTATTGGATCAATATCGATTCTGAGCGTATATATTGTTGTTCCTTATATGATACCAACTCCGGCTGATCACTTCTTTGCTCGCTGACATGGCCACCAGTGTAGCTCGGGGCTGTGGGCGGGTTGGAAAACGAGGCGGATGCCATCGGGCACGGAGAGGTTCTCGGGGCCGTGCCAGCCAGCATTGTCGATTTGAAGCATGATGCGTTTGTTGGCCCCGGCGCCGACCGATTTGGCAAAATCGGCGAGGATGAGTTCGAACATCTCCTTGCAGACGGCGTTGGCGACGTTCCAAACCGTCTGGCCGGTCGCCGGCTCGACGAATCCTGTCACATAGAGCCACTCGAAACGATGATGGCCTAGTGCGATCGGTCGCGCGCGCCCGCAATACGTGCGGCATGACGAGGTTGGGGGACTATTGTGCGCTTATGGAGCGCTTGCGTTCCATCAGGTCGTAATCGTCTCCAGGCCTCAGACCACTAGCGAGGTGGCCGCAGGCGAAGCGACAGCCGGTTCAATCGCGGCTTGTCCGGGTCCACGCCGCTACTGACACTGCTGAACCCATTGCCAAGTGGGCTGTTTATGATTGTAAGGCTTCACCTGGACTGGAACCCACTTGCACATGACCGGCCAGTTCCAAGTCCCCTCCTGGGGCCAATTGCCTGCACCGCTATGCCCTCCGCCGGCCGCGTAAGTTGGCGCGCTCGCCGTTACAGCTAGGAGGCCGGCCGCGGCCAAACCCGTGATCACACTCTTGAACAACATGACTTTTTCTCCTCACAATCCTTGTGATCCTTCGGTCCGGCGACATTGCATCCAGCTTTTCAAGTCACTCCTGACCGTCTCCGAGTTCTTGACCCTAACGCGCTTTTTTTGCTCGTGCGCGGATCGCTGTCCTGAGCGAATGTATGTACGGAAAATCCGACATCAAGCAACAGGGAGCCAAGTCATGCCCAAGACCATCGAGCACGTCCATTGGCCGGCCGCGCCGGACCTGTGGATGCCCTACGCGCCGGCGATCAAGGTCACGGGCGGCGCCACGGTCTATCTCGCCGGCGTCACCGCCGCACCGGTCTACCATCATCACCCGCATCGGCCGGAAGAGTTCGATGCCATGCCGCGCGACATGGCGGGGCAGGCGCGCGCGGCGCTGGAAAACCTTGAGCGTGGCCTTAAAGCGGCGGGCGCGACCTTCGCCGACGTGGTCACCGCCGTTCGCTTTGTCACCGACCTTTCCGACCAGGACGCGCTCAACCGCGTCTGGGGCGATTATTTTGGCGATGCCAGGCCAGCGACGACGACGGTGCAAGTGGTGCGGCTCGCCACCGATCCGCGCTGCATCGTCGAGATCAACGCGGTCGCCGTCGTCGATTGAAGAACTCGTCCGCGCTGCAGTGCCGTCACCGGTTGAACAGCCAGAACAGGGCGCTGAGCACGATACTGATGATCACGCAGCTAACCAGCGGGAAAAAGAACGTGGTGCCGCCACGCTGGATCATGATGTCGCCGGGAAGCCGGCCAACCCGACCCGTGACAGTAACGGCCACGAAATCCCGGCAACCAGGATGACCAGTCCAAGCCCGATCAGGAAGCGCTGCATGTCCATCGGTAGCCTCATCAAGAAGGTGGGAAGCGCCCGGTCAGCGATCAAGAACTTTTCCTGGCGCTTGACGCGGGTTCGCCGTGGGGCCCTGATGGTCCACTTTTGCCAAGCACTGAGGCGACAGTGGAGGGTGCATGACCGAAGTTTCCTATCGAACCGCGCTGATTGTCGGGTCCGGCGCCGGGCTTTCCGCCTCGCTGGCGCGGACTTTCAGCAAGGCCGGCATGACCGTCGCGCTGGCTGCGCGCCGGGCCGCCGAGCTTGCCGGACTGGCCAAGGAAATCGGCGGCAAGGCCTTCGCCTGCGATGCCATAAAACGTGTGGAGGTGGCCAAACTCTTCGCCGACGTCGAAGCGACGTTCGGCGCGCCCGATGTCGTCGTCTATAACGCGAGCTATCGGACGCGCGGCCCGTTTGTCGAGCTTGATCCGGCCGACGTGGAGAAGGCGGTTGCGGTCAACGCCTTTGGCGGCTTCCTGGTGGCCCAAGAGGCGGCCAAACGCATGCTGCCGCGTGCCCGTGGGGCGATCCTGTTCACTGGCGCGTCGGCGAGTGTGAAGGGCTATGCGCAATCGGCGCCTTTCGCCATGGGCAAGTTCGCACTGCGCGGGCTCGCCCAAAGTTTGGCGCGCGAACTTGCTCCGCAGGGCATTCACGTCGGCCATGTCGTGGTCGACGGCGGCATCCGCAGCGCGCAACGGCCCGATCCGCCGGGGAAACCCGATAGCCTGCTCGATCCGGATGCCATCGCGCAGAGCTATTTGCATTTCCTGCAGCAGCAACGCAGCGCCTGGGCTTGGGAGATCGAGCTGCGGCCCTGGGTGGAGAGATTTTGAGTCCGGTTCCACCGCTTCGCTATAATCGCGTCATGCAGGGGATGATCGCAAACGCGGTACTGCTCGCACTCGCCCTCCTGACTGCCACAACGGGTGCCTACGCGCAGGCCACGATGCGCCACAAGCGCGAGCACCGCGCGGTCGAGCCTCCGATCCCGGCGGCATCGATCGATAGGCGCGACAGCGTCGTTGCAATGCCCGGTGCCTTCGCCGGCCGGCCCTATTGGCTGGCGCTCGCCCAATGCGGCGGTATCTATTTCAGGCTGAACATCCTTTATACCGACGCTGCGGTGCACGCCCGCGTTGTCAAGCCCGACCCCAGGGCCAACGCCGAGTTCACCAAGAAACTCAACGAGGCGATCAGAACCGCGACCACCTATTTCGACGGAGCCGAACATTTCCTGATGAACGATCGCGGGCTCGAACGCGCCGACGCAGTCCTAACCTATGACGGGCAATCGCGCGCGGCGGGCGAGCGGCTCAAAACCATCGAGGCGGCGCTCGCGGCGGCCAAGGCCTGCCCCGCGCTTTATCAGGCTTGCCAGCAGGCCTATTCCAAGCAGTGCTACGAAACGCTCCCACCCACGGATTAAGCGGTTACCGAACGCTGCCGCGATTTTTGGCCCTGCCAGGAATGCGGCCGGCTGCGCGCCGGAAGGAGGAATCATGAAGCCGATTTTTGCCATCTTGTTTGCGGCAGTGCTGCTCGCGACGCTCCAGGCGAGGGCGCAGGAGGCATCGACACCGCAAGCCGCAACGCCGGGCCCGGCAAGCGAGCCGTACGAGCCCGGACTCGGCGAGATCATGGCGCTCCAGCAGATGCGCCACATCAAACTTTGGTTCGCCGGCCGCGCGGGGAATTGGCCTCTCGCCGATTACGAGATCGACGAGCTGAAAGATGGTTTCGACGACGTTAACCGACGGCTCGGCGGCGACATGGTGGAGAAAGCCGTCGGGGCGCAGATTGCTGCCCTCGAGAAGGCGGTCGAGGCCAAGGACTGCGCGGCCTTCGCGAGCGCTTTCGACAAGCTCACGGCGGGCTGCAACAGCTGCCATCACACGCTGGATCATGCCTTCATCGTCATCCAGCGCCCGACGTCGCTGCCCTACAGCAATCAGTCCTTCGCAGCGCCGAAATAACGCCTCGCCCGCGTCAACGCGCCGCGCGTGCGATATATGCGCGGCACATTTTGAACTAATATCTAGGCCTTGGGACGGTCTTTACAGAAGGAGGTCCGACGATGGCCTATCGCGTTTATTCCGGCCCGCGTGGCTCGCAGTCCATCTCCCCGCTGGAGAAGGATCGTCACCTTTACAAGGAGTTCAGCCTCCTCGACGAAGCCATGGGCTGGGCGCGGCATATCAATGACAGCGGCCGCGTCGCCTTGCTGGTCGAGGGCGATGACGGCACCCGGCTGACCAAACAGCAGATCGTGACGGCCCTCAAGAATCCCGAGACGACCGAGCCGCACAACCACGCGGCATAACATCGATCTAATTGGGCCGCGTGCGGCTTTCTTAGCGGTCGACGCTCGGCAGCGCCGCGAGATCGGGAATTTCGCGCAGCGGCGCAAGGTCCGCATACTCATCCGGCATCCGCGCCCGGTTGACCCAGAAAGCGTTGAAGCCGAACGACACGGCGCCCATCACATCCCAGCGGTTCGATGACACGAATGCGGCGTCGGAGGCGCCGACCGCCAAGGCGTCCGTGACCAGCGCATAGACTTCCGGCCACGGCTTGTAGCGACGCACGGTGTCCACCGAAAGGACGGCGTCAAAAAGCCCGGCAAAGCCGGCCGCTTCGACGGCTGCTGCAAGCATGCGCGGCGAGCCGTTGGAGAGGATAGCCAAGCGTGCGCCGCGCGCCTTGAGGTCGCCAAGAACGGCGAGGGCGTCGGCAAACGCGTCGAGCGTGAGATAAGCGTCAAGCAGCAGCGGTCGCAACGCGCGGTCGACCGAGGGGACGCGGGCGAACGCGTAGTCCAGCGCGCGCTCGGTCAGCGTCCAGAAATCGACATAACGGCCGGCAAGCGTCAGCGTCCAGGTATATTCGATCTGCTTAGACCGCCAAATCTCCGAAAATCGCTCGGCTTCGGGGCCGGCCGCGGCGCGATGGCGCGCAATCGCGGCATGGACGTCGAACAGCGTGCCATAGGCGTCGAAAACATAGGCGCTAAACATGCCCAGCCTCCCTCGCTGCAAGGATGGTGACAAAGGTCGTGCCGTCGAGACAATAGGTCGACGGAAGGATGATTCGATGCGCCGGCCCGTCGCCTGGACCAGGACGGTTACGTTTTTCGAGGACGACTGGCACGAGGGCAACGTGCCGATCATGGGTCCGCGCACCCATGCGGCGTGGCTCTGCACCTCGGTGTTTGACGGCGCGCGCGCCTTCGAGGGCGTCGCTCCCGATCTCGATCTGCACTGCGCGCGCGTCAACGAATCCGCGAAGGCGATGTGGCTCAAGCCGCTCCTCCCGACGGAGACGTGGGTCGCACTCGTCCGCGAGGGCCTGACGCGTTTCGAGCGCGACGCCGAGCTTTACATTCGGCCGATGTACTGGGCGGAGGAGGCAGCGGTTGGCGCCGTGCGCCACGACCCCGACTCGACCCGGTGGTGCCTTACGCTCTATATCGCGCCGTTTCCGAAGCGCACGGGCACCGCCATCACGCTGTCGCCTTATCGGCGGCCGACCCGCGAATCCGCCGTGGTCGAAGCCAAAGCCGGCTGCCTCTATCCGAACAATGCGCGGGCGCTCGTCGAGGCGCGCTCGCGCGGCTTCGACAATTGTCTGTTGTGCGACATGCTGGGCAATATTGCCGAGCTCGGCACCGCCAACATCTTCATGGCGAAAGACGGCGTTGTCTTTACGCCGGCCACCAACGGCACGTTTCTCGCCGGCATCACGCGGGCACGGGTCATCGCTCTGTTGCGCGCGGCGGGCGCCACCGTGGTCGAGACGACGCTGGGCTATTCCGATTTTCAGTCGGCGGATGAGATTTTTTCCACCGGCAATTACACCAAGGTGTCGCCGATCACCCGGGTCGACGATCGGGATTTGCAGCCTGGCCCGTTCTACCTGAAGGCGTGCGAGCTGTACTGGGACTTCGCCCATGCAACGGCCTGACGGCGTCTAATCAGCATCGGGGCCGCGCACGGTCAGCAGCGTCGGAATCGAGCGGCCGCGGATATCGTAGACGCGGGCATAAACCACGCCTTCGCGCACGATGTCGAAAAGGATCGGGGCATCGAGCTTGGCGCAGTAGAACTCGCCGAGCATCATGGCGAAATCGGCGCCTTGCGGCTTCCAGATCGCCGAAAATTGCTCACCTAATACCACTTGGACTGCGGGATGCGGTCCGCAGACCGCGACCTTCCAAGTTTTGTCGTGCGGCTGCTCGCCGCGCGCCTCGAGCAGCCGGCGCAATTCCAGCGAGGCCTGCCGCATCGACAGGCCCCAATAGTCGACCATGTAGCGCGGCCGCGCCCCCGCGACACCGCCGGAAATATGGTTGAAGTCCGTGTACTCGTAAGGATGCAGCCGCACCATGTCGACGACCGGGGAGGCGAGGCCCGCGATCAGGACCGCGGCGCCCGCTGCCATGGCGGCCCGGCCGTACGGCTGCAGCCGCCGTGCCGTCCATGCCGTCGCGATGCCGGCGAGTACGGCAAATGGCGGCGTCAAGAACACAAAATGCCGGATGCCGTTATACATGGCCGGCCGCGCGGCGACCGCTACCAGAACCGGAAACACCGCGGCGAGGACGACGGCCAACAGGGCGGCGCGGCGTCCTGCGGTGATGCCCGGATGCCCCGCGTCGCCGCGCACCATTGCCACGATCGCGCCGACCGTTCCGCAAAGCCCCAGCGCCAGCATCAATTCGGGCAGCGTGAGCGCGGCGAGTGTCGGCACGTAACGGCGCGGCATGTCGGGAACCAGGGTCAGCTGGCCGTCGAACAGCTCGCGCCAAGGCTTTTCGAAAAAGTTGGAAAAGTATTCCACGGCGCGAAAGGGATTGAGCGGCGACACGACGGCCCACGGCCAAACCAGGCCCATGATCAGATAGGCGAAGATGGCGCCCGCAATGAACGGTACGAGGAATGACCCCCATTCGCCGAGAGCGGGTTTCAGCCCGCTCGCGCGCGATCTGAGAGCCAAAATGAGCAGGAGGGGCAGGAGCGCGTTGATCAGCGCAAAGCCGCCCATGACGCGCGATCCGATCGCGAGGCCGATGCCGATCCCGCACAGCGCCACGGTTGCCGGCGTCGCGCGCGGATATTCCTCGAAAGCCCGCACGATGCCGAGCAGCGCGATCACCATGGCCACCGCGAAGGGTGCGTCCTTCGCGTTCATGAACATGTGACCGTAATAGAGCGGGCAGGCGGCGAGCAGGAGGAGCGCGATCAAACCGGCGAGCGGGCCGCCGAGACGGCGTCCCAGCCGCCAAGTGACAAAAAGTCCGACGAGGCCAACCGCGACGCCGACCAAGCGGCGCGTCTCGAACAGGCCGAACGGCAGAACTTTTGCCGAAAGCGTGGCGAGAAGATCAAACCCACCTCCATACATATAGAGATTGACGAACGACAGGGCGCGCTTATCGGCAAATCCGGACCCATAGAGCGAGACCAGCAGGTTGCCGTATTGCGAATGGGTGTAGTCGTCCCAACCGAGACCATAGTCGCGAAAGGTCAGCGCGGCGATCAGGGCAACAAGAACCAGTGTGCCGAAAGCGAGCACGTCGAGCCAGTGCGCGGCGGCAAGGGCGTCCGCAGGTGCGCTGCCGGACTTCACCGCAGTCGACGACGCAATCGGAGTAATGTCGGATGACCGCTTCGCGGTGACGTTCAGCACAAGAATCTCATTGCATCCCGGGCAATGCTCATGGTGCCGCTTGATAGGGCCCTTTCGCGACGTCGCCGCATGAAGCGGGACCAAAAGTCCCGCTCATTCACGCTCGTCGCAACGACCGGCGCTATTTCATCGCCGCCTCATACATCTCGGCCACGTGGTCCCAATTGACGAGATGATCGAGGAACGCTTTGAGGTAGTCCGGCCGCCGGTTGCGATAGTCGATGTAGTAAGAATGCTCCCATACGTCGCAGCCGAGAATGGGCTTGGCGCCGTGCACGAGAGGGTTCTCGCCGTTCGGCGTCTTCATCACCGTGATCTTGCCGTCCTTCACCGCAAGCCAACACCAGCCCGAGCCAAACTGGGTGACGCCAGCCTGGACGAAATCTTCTTTCATCTTGGCGATGGGGCCAATGTCGCTGGTGATCTGCTTTTCGAGCTTGCCGGGCAACTTGTCGCCGCCGCCGCCTTTTCTCATCCATTTCCAGAAGTGGATGTGGTTGTAGTGCTGGCCGGCATTGTTGAAGAGGGCCTGGTTCTTACCGGAGGTGCCCTTCACGACTTCTTCGACCGGCTTGTTCTCCCACTCGGTTCCTTTGGCGAGGTTGTTCCCGGCCGTCACGTAAGCCTGGTGATGCTTGTCGTGGTGGTATTCGAGCGTCTCGCGGGACATGTGCGGAGTGAGGGCATCGTAGGGATAAGGCAGGTCGGGGAGGGTGAAAGCCATGGGGGTCTACTCCTCAATGTGAAAACCGGACCGGGCGCGGGGCGTGTCCGTAAAACTGCCAAAGGAAGGCAGGGTTTCCCTTTAGATAGGCCGAACCGGCGGGTTTGGGCAATGTCGGCCGCGACGAAGGTGAGGGCAATCCTGGGTCAACGCCGGCCACGGCTCGATTTCTCATGTCGCGCAATGAATTGCCAGCTTTCTCTTCGCTAGAAGCCGCGTCGACCGCGGCCAAGGATTAGTATGCCCAGCGGTGACCGGACAGCGGCGCAGGAATAAGTTCTTGCACCGTGGCGGGATGGCGGCCAAGATAGCTTTTTTGTGTCGCCGGCGTCTAAATAGGGGTGGGAGACGGGCGTCATGTCGGTATTTTTGTTGCTTTTGGGTGTTGTGACTACGGCCGCGGGCTTGGCCCTTGTGGCGTCGGGCGCGACCAGTGCGCTCGAGACGGATATCATCACGCCCGGGACGATCGCGGCCGTCGGCGGGCTCCTCCTGCTTGGGTTGGGACTTGCCGTTCGCGAGTTGCAGCGCATCGAGCAGGCGCTCGTGGGGCGGCCGGCGCTGCGTCCCGCACGCCCGGGTGAAGCGCCCGTCGCCGTCGCAGCCGAACCGCTGCCGGTGCGCATTCCCTTTCCGCCCAAGCCGAAGGCCAACGCTACTTCGCAGTCGGAGGCGCCTGTCGCCGATACCACTCCGCCATCGCCTGCCGCCCAGCCGTCGTCTGTCGCTCCGCCATCAACTGCCGCCCCGCCAGCACCGGCATCAACCGAGGATGGGGCGTTTGAACGCTTGCGAGCAAAATTCCCGACTTTGGCACGGCTTGAAAATGGTGCGGTCGTCGAGGGGCCCGAGGGTTCGATGGCTACTCGGCCGCCGGGTCCCGCGGAAGGAAGCGTTGGCGAGGTGAAAAAAACGGTCGCCGTCGCCGGAGGACGAACGAATGGAGCCGCGGCCGCTCGGGTGGCGCCGCGGCTCGAGGCGAAAGTTCGCCCAGCGGCCTCGTCCGACAGAGCGAAAGCGTCGGTGTTCAACGCTTTTTGGCCCGCAGCTCCGCGACGGGACGCGTCGACGGCGCCCGCCCAAGTTGCCGCGCCCGTGGCGCCGCCGCCGGGCGAGCCGGCGACCATCCGTGGAGCGGCCCACGATTCCGGCCCCCCGGCCGGCGAGGCTGCGGCTCCGGTCTCTGCCCTTAAATCCGGCGTGGTCGAGGGGATGGCCTATACCCTCTACTCGGACGGATCGATCGAGGCGCAGTTGCCGCAGGGTAAGTTGCGCTTCGGCTCGATCATTGCGCTGCGCAATCACCTCGAGCGTGGTGCCTAGCCTTCCGTCCGCGACCTGGACCGGCGAGCGTCAAGCTTTTTCATCGAGCGGCTTACTCCCCGCGCTCGTCGCGCTTGCGAAATTCAATCTGCGAAATTCTGTATGCAATCTGTATACAGCATGAATACGCTTGGATATTCACTGTAGACATCGGCAGCGCTCGGTTTTTTCTTTAACATCTGAAATATTCTAGTATAGAGTCATTCCACACATCCGGAATCGCCGCGCCTCGATGTGCGATCGGTTGACGCCGTTTTTGCTCGATCTGAACCCGGCGAACGCCTTGAGCCAGGGCGCGGGGGACAAGCCGCAACTCTCGAGAGATCAGACCTAACATGGCCGAGAATTCAGGCGAGAGTAGTTACATTCAGCTGACGGCGAACATCGTTTCCGCCTATGTCAGCAACAATACCGTTTCGAGTGCGGAAATACCGAATCTGATTGCTCAGGTGTACTCCGCATTGATGCGGATTTCGAGCGGTCAAGTGGCGACGCCGGCAGAGCCGCTCAAGCCGGCCGTTGCGGTCAAGCGTTCCGTCACGCCCGAACACATTGTGTGTCTCGAAGACGGCAAGAAGTTCAAATCGCTCAAGCGGCACCTGCGGACCCAGTACGGCATAACGCCGGAGCAATATCGCGAGAAATGGGGGTTGCCGGCCGATTACCCCATGGTAGCGCCCAATTACGCAGCGGCTCGATCGCAGCTCGCCAAGCAGATGGGGCTCGGCCAGCAGCGCCGCCGCCGCAGGGAGCGCGGCTGACCTGTTTCATCGGCTATTTCGTCCGCTCAACGCTGCAGCACGCCGATCGCCCGGTTTGCAAAGCTGAGCCGCTCCGCCATCACCCTGACCACATAAGCCAGCAGCGCCTGGCTCAGCGCCGGATGCTCACGTTTGATGCGGTCGAAGGCGCCCCAATCGAGCTCGTAGAGCACGCTTGCGGCCTCGGCTTGGATGGTCGCGCTGCGCGGCGACCTGGTTATGAGGCCCATTTCGCCGACGGTCGTATGCCGGCCCAGGCTACGCACGCGCATGGTACGGCCTTCAGGCACGTCGACAATGATGCCGACGCGGCCCTCGAGGATGAAATGCATCGCGGCGGCCGCATCGCCTTGGCGGGCGATGATGTCACCGGCCCGCACTTCGAGGCGCCGGCAATACTCGGCCAGGCGATTGGCAAGTTGCGGATCGCCGAGCGCCTCGGACAACCAAGCGTGCAACGATCGTGTCTCGCTGCCTTCGGCACGATGCGCCTCGATGATCGCATGCTCGCAGGATTCCAGGGCTCGATCGAGATCGGGCGCGATGGCGATATCATCCGAAATGAATCTGGCGGCGCGGAACGATCGTTCCAATTCCGGCGTGAGGTTGACAAGAACGATTCGTGCGCCGGCTTCCGTTGCCACCTGCTTGATTTGTGTGAAGCTTTGCGTCGCCGACGAATCGATGCCGGTCGCGCGGCGGAAATCGAAAATCAGGAAACGGCAATTCGGCTGCTGCGCAAGTAAGGCCTTGACGTGCTGGTAAAGCCGATTGGCCGAGCCGAAGAACAAATAGCTCTGCAACGCCATGCCCTGGATCTCCCGGCCGTGGTTGGCCAGGAGCGATTGCTCGTGAGCCCCACGGTCGAGCGAAGAGCGGTATTCCGAACCATCAAAACTGAACTTGATCACACTCACGCGGCTGGCGCTTAACGCAAAGGTGGCGCAACCGATCACCACGCCGATCAGCACGCCGGCGACAAAGCCCCAATTGATGATGAGCAACGCGATCGCGATCAGTGACAAGTATTCGATACGCAGTAATTGCCGAGATGATTGGATCATCCATTGATAGACGAGCCCGGCGCCGAGGAAGAACAAAAGCCCGCCGAGGACGTACTTTGGCACGTAGCCCAGGAATGCCGGATCGACTATCAGCACGGCCGCCGAGATCGCCGCGACCGTCAGTCCTGATATTTGACTCGTTGCCCCGGCCATGCGGACCAGCATGGAGCGGCTCAGCGATGTGCAGCTCACGTATCCGCCCAGTGCGGCAGTCGCAATATTGGCAAGCCCGAGCACTTTGAGGTCGCGCTCGATATTGGCCTCGGTTTGGGTCGCAATCTCAATACCTGTCGTGTTGAGCACCAAAGTGATGATGGTGACGAACATGACGGCGAGCAGATCGCCGGCGAGCGAGGGCAGCACCGCCCAGGAAAAGCTGTGAAGCGCCCCGAGTTTCCACGGCAACATCAACCCGGCTACTGATTGCGGTCGGAACATCCAGCCGCCGGCTTGCGCGTCAACAAGCGTCGAGCCGATCGATAACAGGACAAGATGTGCCGCTGCGAATGCCGCCAATAGAACTCCGGGCAGAATGAAGGGGTTTTTCGAGCGCCGCAGCATCAGATTCAGCAGGATCGCCACCGCCACGGTGGCAGCGAGCTTGGCGACGATCGCGGCGTCGAGGAACGCGCCGATATTGGTGAGCGTAGGCCGTTGATTTGCGACCACCTGTATCGCGCCAGTGATCATCAACCACCCCGTGGCGCCGAGGAAGCCACCGATTACCGGATAGGGCACGAAACGAATGGCGCGGCCCGCATGCGTGAACCCCAGGACGCACAGCAGCAGCCCCGTGATCGCCGTTGCCAAGGATAGGGCGATGAGGGCCGGCTCAAGAAGGTCGGTGCCGCCATCAGCGACCACCCGCTGGACGACGGTCGCCACCAGGGCGGCCAATACAACGGAGATGTTGCTGTCCGGTCCGGCAACGGAGAAAGGAAGCGAGCTGCGCAGCGCAACAATCGATCCGCCGACCGCGGCTGACAGGAATGTCACCGCAACGCCGTAGGAGAGCAGATGCTCAAGCGGGCCGGTGAAAATCAGCGCCGCGTACGACAAACAATAGGCGATCGAAAGGATGCTGCAGATCGTGCCGGCAAATATGTCGGTCAGCGCCGCGCGGAACTTTTGGTTGCTGAACGGGCTGTCCACCCCGACACGGCTGACGGCCATCTTTGACCTTCCCGGGCGCCAACGCACGAGCCCCGGGGAGACTTACAACACCACGGCAGATGTGGCTAGAATTCCCGCCGCTCAGAAGCACCGCCGCGCCGGCGGCAATTTCACACGGCAGCGGCCGTCAGGGCAGCGCGCGCGTCGGCACGAATGCGCTCCACCATCGAGCGGAAGCCGTTCGATCGCTGCGGCGTCAGATGCTCGCGCAAGCCCATTTTTTGGAAAAGGTCGAGCGCATCGATCCTAAGAATATCTTTCGCGTTCTTGCCGGAAAAGATGGCGAACAGGATCGCGATCAACCCACGCACGAGGTGGGCATCGCTGTTGCCCGCGAATGTGAGCACCGGCCCGCCCGCGCCATTCGGACGCACGCTGGTTTCGAGCCAAACCTGGCTCGCGCATCCCTGCACCTTATTGGCGTCGCTATGCGCCGCTGCCACGAGCGGAGGCAGCTCCCGCCCCAACTCGATCAGATAGCGATAGCGATCGTCCCAATGGTCGAGGGTTGAGAAATTATCGATGATTTCTTCAATGTCAGCCATCGCGGCGGCGGTCCTTCGTCACCCTTTATATAGAGCGCCGAGCCGGCGAGGTCGATGTTGTCGCCGGCGGCCATGCCGTGCGGCCAAGCGCGGCCATTCCGGAACCGCGCTTTGCCACCCGCGAATGACGTGCGGCGGTGTAGGATTATGCGGGGTGCTTGCCGTCCTTGCGCAGCGCCGGGCCATGCCAGGCCGGCGCCAGATCGGATGGGGTCAGGGTGCTTTGCGAGGTCGGCTCCGGTGACGATTTCTCGGGCGTCGCTTTGGCATTGCTGCCGTCTCGCGGCGTGCCGCTCGTGAGCGAGCCGGTCTCGCGTGGCGCGAGCGCCTCGCTCAAGAAATCGTAAAGCATTTTGGCGCCCGCCTGCGCCTTGTAGCCGATGGCCGTCGCTACCTGCGAGCCGACCGTGCAGGCATCGGGTTGGCGCGTGCAGAAGCCGCGAAGATCTCCGACGGTGGCGGAAGCGGCCGAGAGAGCGTCGGAAGCGCCGACCTGGGTGCGCGACGCGTTTGGTTGTGCGGAGCCGCTGGGCAACAGCACCAGCACCAAGCCGAGCCAGAACGCCATTCGCAACAGAAAGAACATGAGACCCGCATCCCCTGCGGCCACTATTGCCGCATGAGCGGGGAACCTAGCAGGCAGCCCTGAAAGCCGCGTTGGCGGTGCACGAACGTTTTTGCCCATAATCGAGCAGAATACGACGCAAATTTTCGAGCAGTTTGAAAAAATAGAATTTACCTAAAATTTGCGCGAAGGCCGGGCTATGGCGGCGTTCTCGCCGCCAGCAAGTGTCTTGGTCAGACGGCATTTTGCAAATATCGGCACCCACGGCGGGTGCGGTTCGGGTCGTCCGGCAACGGCCCGTTCACCATGATGGGCGATTTCCCCGTCTTCGCGCCGACGCAGGGCGCGGCCGCGGCGCCCCTGCGCGGTCGGCTCGCGGCGCCTTAGCGTTCGCTTAAGTGGCGTCTGACACGATCCCGCACAGAAAAAGGGGAGCGCGTCTGCAAAGTCAGGCGTGCAAAACGGGACCGTGGGCCTCTTCGCGCCAGTACGAGACTATATTGAGAGTCTGGTGCACGCGTCAGCACGGCGGAATGCGCTGACCGCGGCGCGGCATCGCGCCTTCATCGCACCGCGACTGGTGGGCAGCGTCATCGCCCTGGCGTCGTTTCCTGCATATCTGATCGTGCGCGGCCCGCCCGGCCTGATCGAGCTGATGGTGTTTGCCTGGCTGGTCGTCCCGATCCTCGTCGCCTACTTTCTTTCCCGCACTGGCCGCTATGAGAGCGCCTATGTGCTGTCATCGCTCGCCTTGACCGGCCTGGTGACAATGGCGGCGGTATCCAGCGGCGGCATCGTCTCCTTCGCCGCCATTTGGCTTGTCGTCGTGCCGCTCGAGGCGGCGCTTTCGGCGTCGCGCCGTGTCGTCGCAATCGCGTCGATCTTCGCGCTTGCTGCCGCCGGCCTGCTGGTGCTTGCCGGCGACTTCGATCTGCTGCGTGCTCCGGCAACGAGCGGGAATACGGCTCTCGCTGCGCTCGGTATCGTTTCGGCTGCGCTCTGCGCCACAGGGCTCGCGCTCGGCGTCGAGGCGCTCGCGCGCACCAGTGGCTGGTTGTCGTGCGCCGAGGGTGATCGATACCGGCTACTGGCGCGCAACATGACCGACGTGATCACACGCTACGGCCGCGACGGCGCGGTGCTGTTCGCGTCACCAGCGGCCGAGTCGTTGTTCGGGTGCCGCATCGTCGACCTGCACGGGCAGGGTTTGTGCGACCGCGTCCATGTTGCCGATCGCCCTGCTTATCTGACCGCGCTCGGCGATGCAGCAGCCCTGGCAGAGAGCCGCTCCATCGAGTTCCGCGTACGGCGCGACAGTTTCGACTCCAGCGGCCGGTCGCCGGGAGAATTCATATGGGTTGAGATGCGCTGCCGGCCACTTGAAACGTCGGCGATCGAGGTCGGCGGTCATGACCGTCGCGAAGTCGTTGCCGTGCTTCGTGATGTGACGGAACGCAAGTGGCAGGAGCAGGCGCTGGAGGACGCGCGCGGCGAGGCGGAGCGAGCTAACGCCGCCAAGAGCCGTTTCCTCGCGACCATGAGCCACGAACTGCGGACGCCGCTCAACGCCATTATCGGTTTTTCGGAAATGTTGATGAAGGAAAGGGCGGTGACACTCGATGCCGGATGCCGTCACGAATACGCCGGCCTCATCAACGATTCCGGTCACCATCTGCTTGGCGTCATCAATGGGATTCTCGATATGTCGAAGATCGAGACCCATAATTTTGAGATCACGCCGGAGCTGTTCGCGCCGGCGCAGATCATTACCGGCTGCTGCGATCTTTTGACGCTGCGGGCGCATGAGGCTGGCGTTTGGCTTGAAAAAACGCCGACCGGCGATCTCCCTGAGATGGTCGCTGACAAGCGCGCACTCAATCAAATCCTGCTCAACCTGTTGTCGAACGCGATCCGCTTCAGCGACCGCGGCGGCAGAGTAACGATCGGCGCTCGTGCCGAGGCGGGAAGCATCGTCTTCGTGGTCGAGGACACCGGCGTGGGGATCAGCGACGAAGATCTGGCCCGCGTCGGCGAGCCGTACTTTCAGGCCCGCGCCTCCTACGACCGGCGCCACGGCGGCACCGGTCTCGGACTTTCCATCGTCAAGGGGTTGGTGCGCTTGCACGCCGGTGAGATCAGCATCCGCAGCCGGATCGGCGAGGGTACGCGCGTATCCGTGCGCCTGCCGCTCGACTGCGAGCCCGCGGCGCCAGCAAAAATGCATTCCGCCCCGCTTCTGGCCGGCGTGACCAGTTATTTGCCGGCCCATTTACCGAATAGCGTGGCGGCGCACCGGACGAGTCCCGCGAAGGTGGACGAAGAGGTCGCATCACGCATCGACATTCGGGTGAAGAAAAGTGCGTAACCGCCGCAACGATAGTCGCCACGCAGCGGCGGGCGCCGCCGGCGCTGCTGGCGCACTCGCAGTGCTCGGCTTGCGACTATGGCGTAAGGCCGCGGATCATCCCGTCGATTCACTGGCGATCCTTGGCGCCGGCGCGGCGAGCCTTGTCATCATCGTAAACGCGGTTTTCCTGCAAACCGGTCCGCACCCGGCGCCATTCTTCGCGATTCCGACTTCGCCGCCGCGGGCGGCAGACAGTCGTTCCAACGTTGTGGGCGTGGCAACGCCCAAGCCGGCGGAAGCGATCCCCGCGCGTTCGACCGCCGGCCCGCGAACACCGCAGACCATCTCTGCGCGTCGCAACGATCCGATCGCTGACCTGATCGGCTCGCCATCGCGCGTCCTGGCGGTGCAGCGCATCCTGTCGGAGTTCGGCTACGGCCAGATCAGGCCCTCCGGCATTCTCGACGAATCGACCAGCGCCGCGATTGAGAAATTCGAGCGCGAGCACAAATTGCCGGTGACCGGGAGGCTCTCCGATCGCCTGCTCAGCGGACTTGCCGTCATGGCGGGCCGACCGCTGGACTAGCCAGGCTGCGGAAAAGGTCGTCCGGGCAGCCCTAAGGGCTGAGCTTGGAATCCATATACTGCCTCTCGACTAACGGCTCGAACCTTCGCAAACACTACGTTTCGCGGCTATGGGATTCCGGGCCGCCGCCGCGCGGCGCGCGGAATGACATGAGTGGAACCATGCGCCTAAAAACCGCACTTTGGGTCGCCGCCTATCTGCGGCGCTGTCAAGTCGAGGGCCTATTCGGCGTCGTGCGCCGGCGCGGAGCGGAAGAGGCTGGCGCCGTATTCGTTCGCATCAGCAGGCTCGACGGCACCTCGGACCTGTTCGGCCCGGCGCCGCAAAGCGCATTCGACGCCGCGCAAGGGGCGGCGCGGGCGTTCACGCCGAGCCTTGCCACACAATCGGCGCCCGATGCGGCGGTCGACGCCTATCTCGCGCGACAGGTGAAATTCGATCCGGATGTTTGGATCATCGAGGTCGAGGATCGCGCGGGACGAAATTTTCTCGATGTCGTGGCCGGCTAATCGCCGGATTGTTCCACACCTCGTCACGAAGCGCTGCGGCGCTCGCTCGTTCGCGGTGCGGCAGCAGTCCGCGGTGCCGTCGCCGCGGCGCGCGTGTCCCGGCGCATGGCCTCGTCCCAAGTGAGCGGCTGATGCTTGGCGCCTGCAGGTTCGCTCTGTTGCAGCGCCTGCCAGATTTCGACCATGCCCGCCGCCGCCTGCGGCGTCATCGCGTCATAGAGCGCGGCAAGCGCATGGACTCGCTCGACCGAATGGCCGACGGCGGGATTGACGAACAACAGGATGCGATGCAGCACATCGCGCGCCAGGCCAAGCGCTTTTCCCGCCACGGCGACCGGCTCGCCCAGTTCGTCGCGCGCCATGCGCCTTGCCTGCTCGCGTGGAATCCGCAGCGCGCGTGCGAGCTGTTGCGCGAACTCCTCGTTGTTGCGGCCGAGTGCCGCCGCTTCGAGCCGCCGACCGACCGACGGATCGCGCGAAACGCCGACACGTCCGGCCGGAACGGGAGCGACCACGTCGAGATTGAGCAAAATCAGGCGCCTTTCTTCGGCATTCGCGGCAAAGAACAGCTCGTTGAGTGCGCCGGCGGCGGTCCGATCAATCACATCGGGAGGCTCGGCGAGCCGTTCTCTTTCGGACGATGGATCGTCTTCCACAAGCGGAATCACCGCAGGATTCGGCGCCGCCGTGTCGATCCCAGAAGACGGTTGCACAAACGAATGCAAGCGCAGCTGGCCGGCAACTTCCGGGACATCTTCGGTCAGCCATTGCAGGACCCGTAGCGGCGGCGAGCGGTAGCCTGCAAGCCGCCTTGCCACGGCGATGCGCGTCGGCACATCGACAGCTTCAAGAAGACGCAGTGCCAGCTCGGTATAATGGCGCTCCTCATCAGGCCTATGAGCGAGCCTCTGCACATAAAGGTCGGTGAGGACGCGCAGCAAGGTCGGCCGCACATCGACACCGCTGCGTAAGCCGAAATCTGCGAGATCCTCGAGGCCGATAAGGTTCTGCGCTGCCATGTACGCTACTCAACCGCAACAGCGGACCGGGCCAACTGGGCCCCACGGACCGCCTCAGCCTAAGTTGCCGCCGTTAGCGGAGCGTTAACCCTGCATGCCGCTTATTCGAAGCGACGCCGATGCGGGCGCATCGGGGCAGGGGTTCGCTGCCCGGCAGGTAGCGGACGACGGGTCGCCGCCAACATGGGCACCATTGTAAAATTCCCCGACGAGGGGCGCATCGTCCGCTTCGGCCGCGCGGACATGCCGGATGAGTCCGCAACGGTCATCATTCTTCCCGTCATCCGGGTCGAGCGACACGGCGAGTTGTGTACGGCAGATGCCGAACCTCATACGCATCCGCCCGCGGACAATAGTGGTCGCCGGCGCGTGAGACGCCGCTGAAGAACTATTGCTGCGTCTGCTCGATACGGCACTGCGCACCGGCAAGGGCGCGGCGCGCCATGGCCATGAGTCCGGCCTCCGGCGCCAGCGCGCGCAGCGCGATCAGTCCGGTCGTGGTCGGCGACTCGATGATCAATCGGTCGGCCGCGGTTACGCCCTCCTCCTCGGGCATTTCCGCATGCTGCTCGGCCGTCATGAGATCGAGTTCGATGGCGCGCCGCCCGGCGGCGCGATCGTTGATCGCGTAATAGGCGACGCTGTTGCGCGTGTAGAAGGTGACCGAGGTGTAGGCCAGGCTCACCGGCGCGTTGAGCTTGAGCGCCCCGCTGGAGAGATCGTATCGGCACACCGCGACCGCAAAGGCCGAGTCCATGAACGGCATGATCGCGGCTTGCGCCGTCGGTGGGGCGAGCGGCACCACGGTGTTAACAGGCGTGAGCGGCGCCAGCCGCGAATAGGCGTCCTGCGTCGCCGCCTGCGGCATCGCCAGCACAGTCGAAAGATGCACGATTCCGGCCAGCAGAAGAGCGCCCAGAATCCACAGCGGCAGCCGGATCATGAGCAGCCCTTTCGTACGATCGCCGGCATCGGCCCTTCCTTTGTGCTCCGCATCGCGACCCCGATCGGCGTATCGTACAGCCGCCACACCAAGATAAATTTTTCGATCCCGCCGCTTGGCAGCCAATTTCCCGACCGCGCGCGCGGCCCGACGTTGATCGCAAAGCGGCCGCTCGCGTCGCGTACGACTTCGGCGCTGGTAAAGCCGTGCCGGTCGATCGTATTGGCGATCAGCCGGCCCTCCGGGTCATAGAGCGTCACCGTCCAATACCGCGCCGCCGGACTCATGCCGCTGATCACGAAGGTGCAACGCCCGTCGAAAGGGTTTCCGGCATCGTCGGTGTGGGCATAGAAAGCGACGCCATCACCGGTGCCGATCGGCAGTTCGCCGGTGCGGGCGATCGTGGCGCGAGCGTAGGGATCGATGTCGACCGATCCGCTCTTCGGCCATGCCGTCCAGGCGCCGATGGTCAGCGAGCCGAAAGCGACGCCGCGCGTAAGCGTCAGCCAAGTCGCGCCGAGCCCGATGACGGCGGCGAGTAGCAAGGTGAAACAGGAACCGAAGAACAGGCGCACGTTCGATCCGATCGAATGACGGTTATCTCGCGAACACGGCTACTAGTCGCGGCGGGAAATTCCGGCAGGCTGCTGGTTGCTCGCCGCCGTGAGAGGGTTGGCGCGACGCTCGCCGCCGCCGAGCGCGCCGAGCGTTGCGGCGGGGGCGGTTTGGACCGCCATCGCCCGGCTGGCGTCGTCGAGCAGATGCTCGACGTGGACGAGAGCCTGGGTTCCTTTGCGGGTGAGCAGGATTTGCTGCGGCGCTTGGCCGCCCCCGAGCGACACGTCGGCTACCGTCGGAGCGTGCTGCGGCGCGGGCAGGCCGGGCAACGGCCGCAATTCGATGCCCTGATGCGCATAGGCCATGATGTCGTGCCAGACCAGCGCCGGGATGGTGCCGCCGGTCATGCGCTTGGTCGGCGTATAATCGTCGTTACCCATCCAGACCGCGCCGCAGAAATTTCCCGTGTAGCCGACGAACCAGGCATCGCGCCAGCCGTTGGTGGTGCCGGTCTTGCCGGCGACTTTGATGCCGTCGAGTTGCGCCCGCCGGCCAGTGCCGTTTTCAACGACCGAGTTCATCATCGCGATCATTTCGAGCGCGACCTGCGGCGCGATCACCTGCTGCGGCCGCTTGCCGTCGCGGTCGAAGCGCCACACCAATTCGCCGGTGCCGGTGCGCACCTCGAGCGCCGCATGCGGCGTAACCGCCTTGCCGAGATTGGGGAAGGTGGCGTAGGCGACCGAGTGCTCGAGCACGTTGACCTCGTCGGCGCCGATCGGCAGCGAAGGGGTGTCCGGCAGCGGCGTCCAGATGCCGAAATTGCGCGCGGTCTGAATGATCTTGGCGCGGCCAAGCTTGGGATTGCCGTCGCCGAGCGCGATCGAAAGCTTGACCGGAATGACGTTGATCGAATGGGTAATGGCCTGGGTTAGCGTTATCGATCCGGAATAGCCGCCAGAATAATTGTGCGGACACCAATTGCCGATGCACACCGGCGAATCGACCACGACCGAGTTCGGCGTGAAGCCGTTCGCCAATGCGGTGGCGTAGACATAGGGCTTGAACGAGGATCCGGGCTGGCGCAACGCATCGACCGCGCGGTTGAATTGGCTGGCGCCATAGTCGCGTCCGCCGACCATCGCGCGCACCGCACCGTCGAGATCGGCGACGACGGCCGCCGTTTGGCTGGCGCCGTAATCGTGGCCGTACTGGCGCAACGCCGATTCGACCTCTCGTTCGGCGTAGTGTTGCAGATTCGGATCGAGCGCGGTGCGCACCACGAAGAAGCTTTCGTTCACCGATTTCGGAAACGTATCGACCAGCTTGCGCATCTCGTCGAACGCCCAGTCGAGGTAATAATTCGGCGCGTCCTCCTGGCGGCGATCGATCGGTGTGGCCGGATTACGCCGAGCACCGTAGACCTGACCCTCGGTCATGAATCCGGCGTCGACCAGATTGTCGAGCACGACGTTGGCGCGGGCACGCGCCGCCGGCAGGTTGACCAGCGGCGAGAACTTGGTCGGCGCCTTGAACAGCCCGGCGAGCATCGCCGCCTCGGGCAGCGTCACATCGCGCACCGACTTGCCGAAATAGTACTGCGCCGCGCCGTCGACGCCGAAAGCGCCGCCGCCGAGATAGGCGCGGTCGAGGTAGAGCTTGAGAATCTCGTTCTTCGAAAGCCGCGTCTCCAGCCAGGTGGCGAGGAACGCCTCGTTGATCTTGCGCTCGAGCGTGCGTTCGTTCGACAAGAACAGGTTCTTGGCGAGCTGCTGGGTGATGGTTGAGCCGCCCTGCACCACGCCGCCGGCCCTGGCGTTGGTCATGAGCGCGCGGAAGGTGCCGTAAAAGTCGATGCCGAGGTGCTCGTAGAAACGGCGGTCCTCGGTCGCCAGCACCGCCTTGATGAGGTGGTCGGGCATGTCCTCAAGCGGCACCGAATCGTTGTGCTTGATGCCACGGTTGCCGACCTCGTTGCCGTAGCGGTCGAGGAAGGTGACCGCGAGCTCGGATTTCTTCAGCCAGTCCTCGTCTGAAGTCTCGCGGAAAGCCGGGACGGCGAGGGCCAGCATGAGCAGGAACGCGCCGGTGCCCAAAGTGGCCGCCTCCGACAGCGGCTCCACCAGGAGCCAGCGCCGCCAGCCGGCGATATGGAAAAGATCCATGATTGCGGTGAACCGCTCGTACAGTTCACGCGCCCATTTGCCGCTCTGGAACGCGGCGGAATCGATGCGCGCGTCGAGGTCGAGCAGCAGCCGCTTGAACTTGCGCCGCCAAGCGTTACCCGGTTCGGGGAAAAGGTCCGTCACGCGTTGCGTACTCCCGGAACGGGTTCGGCCCCGTCCTTGTCGATTCGGTCAACGAGATTTAGCCGAGCCAGCGGCACCGGCCAATGACGCGTCAGTGACAGTGTGAATGGAAATTAGGGGCAAATTGGGAGTAAGAGCCTTGCAGGCCGGCCCGTCGCCGGTGCGGAGAACAGATGGCAACCGATCAAAGCCCCGAGGACATCCCGTTTTGGTGGCGTAAATCGTTGGACGAAATGACGGATTCGGAATGGGAGAGCCTCTGCGACGGCTGCGGCCGCTGCTGCCTCAACAAACTCGAAGAGGAGGGAACCGACCGCACCTATTACACCGATGTCGGCTGCCGCTTGCTCGACGGCGACACCTGCCGCTGCCGCGACTATCCGCACCGGCTGGAAAAGGTGGAGGACTGCGTGCAGCTGACGCCGGAGACCCTGAAAACTATCACTTGGCTGCCGCCCTCCTGCGCCTATGTTCTCGTGGCCGCGGGCAAGGACCTCTACTGGTGGCATCCGCTGGTCTCCGGCGATCCGGAAACCGTCCATGCCGCGGGCGTCTCGGTGCGCGGCCGCGTCGGCGCCAGCGAGAAGGACGTGCCCGACGAAGACCTCGAAGACCACATCGTGAGCTGGCCCCAAAAGCTGTCGAAGGCGGCGCGGCAGCGGTCGTGATTCGCTTGCGCGGGAATGCGCGATTTACAGCAAATCGTTTTCGTGATGCGGATGCGTCCGAGCTTTAGCAGCGGAGCCCGCACTTGTTGAGTCTCCCGGCCTGTTGTCGCATCGTTAGCGACGCGGTTTTGGTTGTTGGCGCCTAATCGGGGTTACGCCAAACCTCGCGCGGGGCTGAAGAATTCAGCCGCGAAAAGGTGTAGATAATCCAGCGACCGGGAGCACAGCTAGCGAATGAGGAGATAGGAATGAGCGGGCTCGGCGGATTGAACAAGACTCCCGACGGCGTGGTCATCGGGCTCGTTCAGTTGCAACTGCCGACGATCGCCAACAAGGGCGATCTTGCGGCGCAGACGAAAAAAATTTGCACCATGGTGCAGAAGGCGCGCAAGGCGATGGCGACCATGGCCTCGTGGTCTTTCCCGAATATTCGCTGCACGGCCTGTCGATGGATACCAACGCCGAACTCATGTCGCGGTTCGATGGACCGGAAGTGGCGAGCTTCAGGCAGGCCTGTGCGGAGAACCGCATCTGGGGCTGCTTTTCCATCATGGAGTACAATCCCGACAACAATCCCTATAACAGCGGCATCATAATCGACGACTGCGGCGAGCTGAAACTTTATTACCGCAAGATGCATCCCTAGGTGCCGGTCGAGCCCTGGGAGCCCGGCAACCTCGGCATTCCGGTGTGCGACGGCCCGAACGGCAGCAAGGTCGCGCTCATCATCTGCCACGACGGCATGTTCCCGGAGATGGCTCGGGAATGCGCCTATAAGGGCGCCAATATCATGCTGCGCACGGCCGGTTACACGGCGCCGATCCGGCACGCTTGGCACGTTAGCAATCAAAGCAACGCGTTCACCAACATGATGTATACGGCGAACGTCTGCATGGCGGGCACCGACGGCGTGTTCAATTCCATGGGCGAAGGCATGATCGTCAATTTCGACGACGTGCCGCTGGTCACCGGTAACGGCGTGCCCGATGAGATCATCACTGCCGAAGTGCGGCCGAAGCTTGCCGAGGAGGCGCGGCGGATCTGGGGTGTGGAGAATAAATCTACCAATTCGGCCATCGCGGCTTTGTTGCGGTCAAAGGCGGGGCGCAAGATTGCCCCTATACCTACATGCGCGATCTGATGGCGGGCAAATATCGCTTGCCTTGGGAGGATGAGGTGCAAGTGACCGACGGCTCGAGCTGCGGGTTCCCGATCCCCAATCGGAGCTATAACACCTAGCGGCGGTGCGTGTCGTCACCGTGAGGGTGACGACACGCGATGTCCTGCGCGGGCGACACAAGGCGCGGCGGCGGTCGTTGCCTAAGTCCCGGCAGCCCCGGCAATGCGACCTGAGCGTGTCTGGCAGACCTAAAGAGCGAAAGAGGTTGCAATGGCCGGCGGCGCAAGTCAACTGATCGTGGGCCGGAGCGGCGATGATTCCCTAGGCGCACGCTTTAGGGGACTACCTGATTTGGAATGGATTCTCCTCGCGGCAGGACGCGCGACATCACTCGGGACATGCCTCGCGAACTCAACCCAGCCGACGCTCACAGCATCACCCCCGACCTCGGCGATGGTTTGACGCTGGCGCGGCCCCGGAGCCTCCCGCGCCGCGCGGCGGAAACAGCGAGCGCGGCTGGGCCGGACTCGAGCCCGGCCGCGCCGCTCGATCACGCAGCGATCCGCAGGATTATCGCCGGCATCATGCTGGCGATGTTTCTTTCCGCGCTCGAGCAGACCATCGTCGCCCCGGCGCTGCCGGCGATCGGTAAAAGCCTCGCCAATATCGACGATCTCTCCTGGGTGGTAACCGCGTATCTCCTCGCCGCCACGGCGACGACGCCGCTGTTCGGAAAACTCTCCGATATCCACGGCCGGCGTGCCATCATCCTGCTTGCGATCATTATTTTCATCGCCGGTTCGCTCGCCTGTGCGCTGGCGCCGACCATCTGGGTGCTGGTGCTCGGCCGTTGCCTGCAGGGCATCGGCGGCGGCGGACTGTTACCGATCGGGCAGACCATCATCGCCGACACTGTCGCCGCGCGAACGTCCGCTGGCGCAGAGCTATACCTCGGTCATGTTCACGGGCGCCAGTATCCTCGGGCCGGTGCTCGGCGGATTGCTCACCGATCAGCTGCACTGGTCGTTCATTTTCTGGATCAACCTGCCGCTGGGCGCCGTCGCACTGGTGATGACCTCGCGGGCGTTGCGCCGCCTGCCGCGTCACGATCGCCCGCACCAGCTCGACCTCCTCGGCGGCGGGCTCATGGTCGCCGCCGCGCTGACGTTGATGCTGGCGCTGGCCTGCGGCGGCGCGCGCTACAGCTGGACGTCATGGCAGATCATTTCGCTCATTGCCGCTTCCGTGGCGCTGTGGGTGCTGTTCGCAGCGAGGCTCCTCACGGCGCGTGAACCGTTTATTCCACTGGCCATCCTGCGCGGCCGCGTCACCAGCATGATCACTGGCGCCGCCTTTTTCAGCATCGGTTCCATCATCGCCGTGACGATCTACTCGCCGCTGTACTGCCAAGTGGTGCTCGGCGCAATCGCCTTGGCGTGCTTCGCCCTGGGCAAAGACGTAAACAGGATCATCAGCTCCGGATGCGCCCGCGCGGTCCCGGGTACCCCTGCACACCTGATGATCAATGCCGTCGTAACGGATCTACCCTGCATGACCGGATCGGACTTCGGCAGGGTCACCGCAAAGCGCAACACGCGGTCGGCGACCTGATCCCGCTCGGTGGCGATCTTCCAAGCCGTGGCGCCTTGGGCGCATGCCTCGCCAAAACCGGGAACGGTGGCGATGAGGAACGCCGCCACCCCTAGCGACGCAAGCGGAAATAACGGCCTGCTGCCCAGCATATCGGTTTCTCCCCCCGATCCGCCACCTATGCCGTAAGCCTATGATGCAGCAGAGCGAGATAAAAGCCCCGGCAGCGGCAGAAGCCGCCCTAAATCAGCCGTTCACGCCCGGTTCACTGCGAAGCGCCTAGTATCCTTTGCCGAGGTTCACAACTTTGCCGCACGCTCGCGTGCGAACATCGGAATGAGCGACACGAGCAACTTTTTGATCGCGTGGATGTTTGGATTTGAAGTTCCGCCACGAGGTTGCGGCGACACTGTAGGAACTCCAAATCCACACTCGGGAGGCCGCATGCGTACCGCGAACCGAGCGTCCGTCGCCGCGCTGCTCGCTCTGGCCATTGCGCTGGTGCCGGCGCGCGCGCAAGAGGCCGGCCATCCGCCGCACGGCGGCGCCGATCTTGCGCAGCGTGCCTGTCTCAATCAGAAGGAACGCCGCGCTCTGGTCGAGAACGGCACGGTCGTGCGCCTGGCCGCGGCCATGCACGCGGTCAGGAGCCATGTGCCGGGGACCTTGGTACGGGCCCGGCTTTGCCGCCGCCCCGAGGGGCTGGTCTATGTGCTGACAGTGCTTGCGCACGATGGCAAAGTAGTGCGAGTCGTGGTCGACGCCATGAAAGGCACGCTCGTCGGCGGGCTTTGAGCGCGGCTTTTCCTCGGAGTGTTTCTTGCGCCTTCTCGTTGTCGAAGACGATCCCGATCTCAATCGGCAGCTTGCCGCCGCGCTGACTGACGCCGGCTATGTCGTCGATCGCGCTTTCGATGGCGAGGAAGGCCATTACCTCGGCGAGAGCGAGCCCTACGACGCCGTCATCCTCGACATCGGCCTGCCGAAAATGGACGGTATTACGGTCCTGGAAGCCTGGCGGCGCGCCGGCCGCGCCATGCCGGTGCTCATCCTCACCGCCCGTGATCGCTGGAGCGAAAAGGTGCAAGGTTTTGATGCCGGCGCCGACGATTACGTCGCCAAACCCTTCCACCTCGAAGAAGTGCTGGCGCGCGTGCGCGCGCTGCTTCGCCGCTCGGCCGGCCACGCCAAGAGCGAGTTTACCTGCGGGCCGGTCCGCCTCGACACTCGCACCGGCCGCGTCGCCGTCGACGGCAGTCCGGTCAAGCTCACGTCGCACGAATACCGGCTGTTGTCCTACCTCATGCACCATACCGGCCGCGTCGTGTCGCGCACCGAACTCGTCGAGCACCTTTACGATCAGGATTTCGACCGCGATTCGAATACCATCGAGGTGTTCGTCGGGCGCATCCGAAAGAAACTCGGCGTCGACGTGATCCAGACGGTGCGCGGCCTCGGTTATCTGCTGACTCCGCCCGATGCGCGCTAATTCGCTCGCGTTTCGCCTGTTCCTCTGGGCGACCGGATGGACGGTGATCATCCTCATCGTCACCGGCATCTCCTTGTCCTCGCTCTATCGCCACGCCGTCGAGCGCGCCTTCGATCGGCGGCTCGACGTCTACCTGCGCACGCTGGTCGCCGACGTTGCCTCGCCCGAGGAAGGCAACGACAAGTTCCCGCAATCGATCGGCGAGCCGCTGTTCGAGCTGCCGCTGTCGGGTTGGTATTGGCAGGTCACGCGACTCGATACGCCGAAGCCGGAGGTGCATTCCTCGCGCTCGCTGTGGGATTCCAATCTGCAGCGACTGCCCGAGGCCGCGGACCGCTCTGCCGCATCGAGCGGATACCGGCAGGGTTACGCGCAAGGTCCCGAGGACGTGCGGCTGCGCCTCGTGGAGCGCAACATCGACCTTGGCGACGACGGCCGTTATCTGATCGAGGTGGCGGGCGATGCGTCCGAAATCGACGAGGAGATGCTGAGCTTCGACCGCGTCATCGGTGCGATCTTTGCCGGGCTAGCCGCCGCGCTTTTGTTAACCATTGCCTTGCAGGTTCGCTTCGGCCTAGCGCCGCTCAAGCGCATTTCGGAGAGCCTTGCGGCGATCCGTTCCGGCCGGGCCGAGCGCTTGGAGGGCGAATTCCCGGTCGAGATTGCGCCGCTCGCGCGCGAGACCAACGCGCTGATCGAGGCCAATCGCGAGATCGTCGAGCGCGCGCGCACCCACGTCGGCAATCTCGCACATGCGTTGAAGACGCCGCTCTCGGTCCTCGTCAATGAGGCGGCGGCGAGGCGAAGCGATCCGCTCGCGCAGAAGGTGATCGAACAGGCCGACATCATGCGCGATCAGGTGGCGCGCCAGCTCGAGCGCGCGCGGCTCGCCGCGCGCTTTACCGTCGTCGGCACGCTGATCGATGTTCCCCCGGTGGTGAGCGCGCTGGCGCGCACCATGGAAAAGCTGCACCGCGAACGTGACATCGCCATCGCTGTCGAGATGCCGGCCCACGCGCGCTTTCGCGGCGAAGAGCAGGACTTGAAGGAGATGATCGGCAACCTGGTCGACAATGCCTGCAAATGGGCGCGGTCGCGGGTCGCCATCGAGGTGGCGGCCAACGGTCCCGCCGGCGACGGCAAGGCTCGCGTGCGCGTCATCGTCGATGACGACGGTCCGGGGCTATCTCCTTCGGAGCGCGGGCAGGCGGCGTTGCGCGGGCAAAGGCTCGACGAGAGCAAGCCCGGCTCCGGCCTCGGCCTCTCCATCGTCGTCGAGCTCGCCAGCCTCTATGGCGGCGTGCTCACGCTGGGCACCGCGCCGATCGGCGGCTTGCGCGCCGAGCTTGCGCTGCCGGGGGGGTGAAGCGACAGAGTTTCGCCCCAATCGTCCCTTGTGGATGACGCGATGAGAGGCGGGCAGATGCTGCACAGTCTGCGCCATTTGTCGGGGGGCTTCGTGCGGGCAGCGAGATTCATGGTGATCGCGTTGGCCGGCTTAAGCGTGGCCGCGTGTTCGGTCGATTCCGGGCCGAAGGAGATTGGCGGCACGGCGGCCGGCGCTGTTGCAGGAGGAGTGATCGGAAACGCGGCGGGCGGCAGCGTCGGCAATCGCGTCGCTGGAACGCTGGCCGGCGCGGCGCTCGGCGCCTTCCTCGGCAACCGCATCGGCGCAGCGCTGGACGACGAGGACAAGCGTCGCGCTTACGGAGCGCAAATGCAGGCGCTGGAAACCGGTCCCTCCGGCGCTCCTGTCGCTTGGCGCAATCCGGATTCCGGACGTTATGGCAATGTCGTGCCGGGCCCCGCCTATCAGGTCAACGGCGCTCCCTGCCGGCAATACACGCACACGGTCTACATCGATGGTAAGCCGCAGACCGACCGCGGCACCGCTTGCCGCAACCCCGACGGCACCTGGACGACCGTGAGCTGATCGGCCGGGTCTTCGGGGCGGGCCTGAACCGCGGCCGCCAACCGAGCCCCGCGTACTCGGTGGTGTGACCGCGGATTGTTGGGTTTTTCCGTAACGCCGTGTTAAGCGCCGACCGCGCCACAGTGCGCAATTGACGCGCCGGGGTTCCCTTTGCGACAGGATTGATGCCGTGATGATGTAATCCCGCGTTTCGACGGCGGCCGCGCTGCGTTTCCCCGGTCGAATGGAAGGAAACCATGATCCTATGGGTGATTTTTGCGTCGATGACGGCCGCGGCGATCTTCGCCGTGATGTGGCCGCTCGGGCGCAACTCACGAGCCGTGCGCGGCGGCAGCGACCTCAACGTCTACAAGGATCAGTTACAGGAGATCGACAGCGACCGCGCTGCCTGGCTGATCGGCGAGGCGGAGGCGGAGGCCGCCCGGCTCGAGGTATCCCGTCGGCTCCTTGCTGCGGCGGGAACCCAGCCGCACACCCGGTCCGCGGCGGCTGCGCAGGAAAACCCGCGGTGGCGCCGCGCGGCGGCGGTCGCGGCCTTGATTATTTTGCCCTGCGGCGCGCCCGGCCTCTATGTCGCCCTCGGCTCGCCGGATGTTCCGGGAGAACCGGCGCTCGCCCGCGTCAAGACAGCGCAGGGTCAAGATGCGGGGCAGTCGGTCGCAAACTTGGTCAGCCAAGTCGAGGCCCACCTTGCGCACAATCCCAATGATGGCCCCGGCTGGGAGGTGATCGCCCCGGTCTATATGCGGCTCGGTCGTTACGAGGACGCCGTCGAGGCCAGCCGGAAATCGATCGCGCTCAACGGCGACACCGCAATGCGTGAGGCCGACCTGGGCGAGGCGCTGGCGGCGGCGGCGAACGGCGTCGTGACTGCGGATGCCAAGGCGGCGTTCGATCGCGCCGTGGCGCGCGATCCGCACGAACCGAAAGCTCGCTATTTTCTCGGCCTCGCAGCCCAACAGGATGGAAAAAACGATGAAGCTGCCACCATCTGGCGCGCTCTGCTGGCGGACGCGCCGGCCGGCGCGCAGTGGGTCGAATTCGTGCGCGAGGCCCTTGCCCAGGCGCGCGGCTCGCCGGCCCCCGCAGCAGGGCTGGGCACCAGTGACGTTGCCGCTGCCGTCAACATGAAGGATGACCAGCAGCGCGACATGATCCGCGGGATGGTTGCGCGTCTCGCCACCCGGCTGCACGAGGACGGCGCCGACGTGGAGGGCTGGCTGCGGCTGGTGCGCTCCTATGTCGTGCTCGGCGACCGCGACAAGGCGAAGGACGCCGCCGCCGATGCCAAGCGCGCGCTTGCCGATCGTCCCGATGAGGTCAAGCGCATCGACGAGCTGGTCAAAGGGCTCGGTCTCCAGGGTTGACGGACCGGATCATGCCGCAGAAAACACAGTCATGACCCGGAAGCGACGACGGCTGGTTTTGATTGGGGGCGGGGTTGGCGTGCTGGCGATTGCGGTTGGGCTGATGCTCAACGCGTTGCGCGACTCGATCGTATTTTTCAATTCGCCGAGCGAC
>Ga0181532_10000776_pt1 | contig 31855 bp, 29 predicted proteins | sample PEATcosm2014_Bin_33_FD_119768 | JGI IMG/M metagenome (GOLD analysis project Ga0181532, IMG submission 119768) | Peatland microbial communities from MTU Mesocosm Facility, Houghton, MI, USA - PEATcosm2014_Bin11_30_metaG | ecosystem: Environmental > Terrestrial > Soil > Wetlands > Peat | place...
GAGCATTGACAGCCGCGGGGGCTGCCCTTGCTGAGCAGAAAGTCGGCGCGACCGGGAGTCTGAGCCGCCATTGATTCCAAATGACTTACGCGCCGACTTTCTGCAGAGCGAAGCGAAGGATCTGCTTTCGAGGTCCCGTTTCCGGTTTCCATTTCTAATTTTTGGTTTCTGATTTCTCATCCCCCGCTTCCCCTGCCGGTTCCTCTTCCAAATCCTTCGCGAACACGGCATAGCCGGGGTTAGGCGGGAAAAGTTTGGCCATTACGGTCATGCGGCGGCGCAACTGCTCGAGGGGCAGGTGTTGAGGTCCAACGCGGATCTGTACGTCGTGCCACAAGCCGTGCATGTATTCAGCAAGGGTGCTCACCAGGGAGACGTCTCGGTAGGGCTCGTACTGAAGCCGGCTGCGGCGCCAGGGACGAATGGCCAGAAGCGCCTGCTTGGCCGTCAGAGATTCCTCATCGATCTCGCCGCGCACTCCATGGCGAAGTTCCTCTTCCAGGAGTTCATCATAGGCGGCGAATTCCGAGACGGTCAGACGCGGCCGCAGCAATTCGGCGACGCTGGCCAGGAACTCGAACCCCGTATCGTGGGCGTCAACTTCCCGGCAAGTGAGGATGAGATTGGTTCGAGCACTGGTCTCGACCCACGCCGCCGTGTGGGACTCCCCTTTCGGCTTGGCTGTGCAGACGGCATCCCCTGCCTCCAGGCAAGCGATATAAGGGACTATCAGAATTCGAAGCGGGCCGATCCGCTCCGCGATCTTCGCCGGCACTGCTTGCGCCGGTTCTCGTACCATCGTGCGATCCTCGGCAGGGGTCAGCGTGATCATGGAGTGTATTTCCCAGCCGTGTGCCAAGTGCGAGAGCGGGACGAAATTTCCCTGGATGTACTCGCTGATGGGAGTGCCGTCCGCCCCTGGAGTTTCCGCAATGCTCAAGTTTCACCGTCCCGCATACGCTGCAGTGCTGATCAAGAGGCTTGGTTGCCAGAGAATATTCTGAGCAATTCTGCTCCGTCTGTCCAGCGGCGATTCAACCTTGATCGGCGAATCCAGAGAGCAGACCCTCATGGACCCGCCCTATTCGGACATCGAGCAAGGTATTGGGCGGAAGGTCTGAGCCGGCGAGGACAATTTTCAAATAATTACTGCTGAGCGACACGCGTTCACCACCTTGTGATTCATCCAGTGTGAGCGCGGAGAGCTTGCAGCCGACTTGCAGCTGAAGGAAAGCCTGGCGCTTGCGAGCGAGCAGGGCGCGGATTTCATTGGCACGCTCGTGAGCCACCCGGCCGTTCACCTGCTGAGGTGAAGCCGCAGCGGGCGTTTGCGGCCTCGCTGAATACGGAAAGATGTGCAGATAGGTGAATGGCAGTGATTCGATGAATGCGGCGCTGGCGGCGTGGTCCGGGTCTGTCTCGCCTGGGAAGCCCACCATCACGTCCGCGCCGATGCCGGCATTGGGGATTTGCTCGCGGATGGCCAGGATGCGCTCGGCATATTGCGAGGGCCAATACCTTCTGTTCATGAGGCGGAGGATTTTGCTGCAACCGCTCTGCAACGGGATATGGAAGTGCTGCGCCAAACGCGGCTCGCCGGCGGCCAACTTGATCAGCGAGGGGCTAACGTCCATCGGTTCTATCGAGCTAATGCGGAGGCGAGCGATGGCAGTCTCGTTCAGCAGTCTTTCAAGGAGACTCAGAAAGGTAATTCGGCGGTCAAGGTCGCGCCCATAGCTTCCCAGGTTAATCCCGGAGAGAACGATCTCTTTGTAGCCGTTCCTTTCCAATTCGCGGACCTGCTCGAGGACTTTCGCGGGCGCCAGGCTGCGGCTGCGCCCACGGACGGAGGGAATCACGCAAAACGCGCACCGCGCGTTGCACCCATCCTGAACCTTAAGCGTGGGACGTGTGCGGTCGTCAGGAAATACGGGAGCAAAATGGAACTCCTCGCTAATCTCGCCCACCAGAACCAGGGGCAGCCGAGGACCGTTTGTTTGCGCAACTGGAGCGGGAAAGCCGAATTCCGACTGATTGGAATTCGCTGTGATGGCTTCGAGCTGCCGAATTTGCACAAGGTCGGTTTGCCCTGCTGCTTCTGACTCCTGACTCCCGACTCCTGAGTCCTGATACACGTCCGAACTTATCAGGCCCGCAATGACATGCTTGTGGGAATTCCCGACCACCCAGGTGACACCGCCCAACTGAGCGATTTCGGAAGGCGAACGCTGCGCGTAGCAGCCGGTTACCAGAATCCTGCAGCGCGGGTTTGCCCGGTGGATGCGCCGAACCATTTGCCGAACCTCGGCATCCGCCCTTCCGGTCACCGTGCAGGTGTTCAGAATCGCCACCTCGCTCGCGGCGACGTCCTCTGCCTCTTGAAGCCCCGATTCGAGCAATTGCTTCTTGATCGCAGCACCGTCGGCCTGGCTGGCGCGGCATCCGAAATTGAGAATCTGGAACGTGGTCATAATCTGAGATCGAACGGTGGCGCTAAAGTGCCCTGCGGCGGCCTGGTTGACGCGCGGCCGCCGTCGCTATCCCAAACAGACCTTTAGGATTGCACACTTTACCCGAGGTTGCCAGGTGGGAAGTATGAAACGTGGAATCAGGCGGGGCTGGCGGCAACCCGCCGTTGCTGGAAACACTCCCGGCAATACACTGGCCGACCCTGAGTCGGCTTAAATGGGACGGTCGTTTCTTTGCCACATTGAGTGCAGGTGGTGGTGGTTTCCACCCGATGGTGGGCCTGGCCGTTCAGGGATTGACTCCGCTTTGCCTTGCAAGTGCGGCAGCGCTTGGGTTCGTTCTTGAAGCCCTTGTCTGCGTAAAAGAGTTGCTCCCCAGCAGTGAAGACAAACTCCGACCCGCAGTCCATACACTTCAGGACCCTGTCCCGGTACTCCATCGGCGCACTCCTCCGCCCGAACAGGGCCCCACCCGCTAGGAACAAAGCAGGGATCAACGCCGCGAGGCATGCGTCGTTCCCCTTATCGCGCTGCTCCTGGATCCCTAATCCTGTTCGTGCCTGGCCTTCTTGCGTGCTCGCTTCCGAGCTAAGGCCGCTTTGACTCGCTTCTTCTCACCAGGTTTTAAGTAGAACGAATGTCGTTTGATCTCTTTTATGATGTCTTCCTGTTGCACCTTTCGCTTGAAGCGGCGAAGCGCGTTTTCCAAGGACTCTCCGTCCTGAAGTCTTACTTCAGCCAAACGATCAACACCCCCATTTCAAGTTGAAATAATGAAATCTCAATAACTACGCTACTGCAGCCATTCTGACCGATGGCAGGGGACAAGTCAAGGATATTTTGGAATGATCAAACCCTCAGCGGGCCTTGACCCTTTGAGCAGCTTATGTTACGGTCACCCGCGAGCCTTTGTCAGATCGCGGCACACACGGTAGAGCACATGGCTGAACTGATTAAAGTAGACCAAGCACGACTGGGATTCCTGCTGGAATACGCGGTCCGCATAATCATTTCGGGCAAAGTTGTGGCCTTTCCAACCGATACCGTTTACGGATTGGGCGCTGATCCCTTCAATCTGGCCGCGGTCAGCGAGGTGTTCCGAATCAAGCGCCGCACCGCGGACCGGCCTCTTCCCCTGTTGGTGGCGTCAATCGATCAAGCGGCGGATCTGACCCACGACCCGCCTCAGCTTTTCTTCACCCTGGCAAAGAAGTTTTGGCCGGGCCCCCTGACTTTGGTGGTTCCCGCCTCTCGCCAGATCCCGCTGAAGGTCACGGCCAATACCGGCAAAGTGGGCCTTCGCTGGCCGCATGCACTCTTGGCTACGGCGTTGATTGAAGCTTCAGGGCGGCCTTTGACAGGAACCAGCGCCAACCTTTCGGAACTGCCCGCATGCTCCACCGCGGAAGAGGTGGATCGGCAGATCGGCGATCTTCTGCCCCTTATCCTGGATGGAGGTCCCACCCGAGGAGAACTAGCCTCAACGGTGCTCGACTTGACGGGCGAACGTGTGCGCATCCTTCGGCCCGGCGGAGTGCCGGAGTCCGAGTTGAAGGAGTTTCTGGGCTGATTCACTTCCGTGTTCGCCATGGAGTTCTCGGTATCCTGCTGCTGGTGGCGCTTGCTTTAGCCTATGCTGAGAGTTCGCTCTATCAGGCTATTCGCGAGCAGGCGGCGCGGAACGAAGCTGCGCCTGCTGATGCGATCGTGGCCTTCGGCGCAGCCGAATATAACGGCGCGCCCTCGCCTGTTCTCAAAGCCCGGCTCGATCATGCCTTCAACCTCGAGGAGCGCGGCCTCGCGCCCCTGGTGATCACTACCGGCGGCAGCGGCGGCGACCGCCAATTCACCGAAGGCGGCGTGGGGCGCGATTACCTGATCCAACGCGGCGTGGCGGAAGCCAAAATCCTGGCGGACACCCGGAGCCTGACCACTTATGACAGCGTCAAGGCTGTAGCCCTGCTGCTGCGCCAGCGCCAACTGCACACCTGCATCGCCGTGAGCGACGGCTTCCATCTTTACCGAATCAAACTGATGTTCCGCGCTCTGGGTGTCACCGCTTATGCCTCGCCGGATCCCGACAGCCCCATCGAGGCCGATTCCTATCTCGGCACGCTCTACTCGCTGCGAGAAATGGGGCTCGCAAGCTTGTGGTATGTGGGAATCCGCGAATAGGTTGTAGGGGCGGTTCGCGAACCGCCCCTACAGACGATGCACGCTAACCGTAGCGGGCGCGGGCGCGGTAGGCGAGAGCGAGTGCTTCGAGAAGTTTTTCGGGTTCCTGCGCGTCTTGCGCGGTCAGGTCAAGGCGCCCGGAGATGCGCTGTACGATCTTTCGCGCCGCGTCGCGCCGGACATCTGCGGCGAGTTCTTTGCGGCGCAGGAGGAACGCTTCCACCAACTGGAACTCTCCCGGCGTGAGGCGCAGGACGTCGAATCGCACCCCGCCCGAAGGGGTCGGTGATTCCCAACGCAGCCCGCCATCCAACACGGGAGCTTTTTCATGGACTACCACCGTCCCCGCCACGTAATCGCCCAGGCGCTTGCTCTTGGCGCTGAGCAGGGCGCTGATGATGGCTACTCCATACAGGACTGGAATACTGTCAATGATGCGAAGCAGGTTGCGCGCCACCGCTTCGTACACCGTGATCGGCCGGCCGGATTCCTCGATGACACGCAGGTTCATCAGGCGCTTGCCAGGGGTTTGGCCATTCCAGATCGCTTCGAAGATCGCAAAGTACCCGGATTGGAGGAGGAACAGGAGCAGCGCAGCAAGGGCCGCCGCCCAGACACCTCGCAAGGGCTTGTGCAGCCCTCTCAACCCCGCGGCGTAGACGCCTCCACCCAAGATCGCCCAACCGATAATCTGAAGCGCCGTGTCTACAGCCAGTGCCAGGAATCGACTGCCGATTCCCGCCAATGGGAATTCGAGAGGAATTTGTTCCGGTGTTTCAATAAGCAAGCTATCCATAGAGACTCGAAACTGGAAAATGGATAATTGGCAACCATGTCTGTCATTCTGAGCGAAGCCAAGTCCGATTTCGGGACCCCGATGGGGTCCATCGGACCCCAGCAATCGGGGAATCCCGGCAGGTGCTTTCTTCCCGGACTACGGAGAGTCTTCGCTTCGCTCAGAGTGACAGAGAAGACCGAGGTCGCCGCTGTTATCAAACATCATATTTCGAGTTTCGGGATTCGAGTTTCCAGTTTCCTGTTCCCATTTTCCAGTTTCCAACCCAATGATTAGCTCACGCTGGATCGAAAAACGCAAGCCGTACTGGGACCGCCTGGCTTTGATCATTGAGAAGGCCGGGCGGCGAGGATTGGGCGTTCTGTCCTATGCGGAACTGAGCGAATTGGGCTTGCTCTACCGCCAGATTGCCGCGGATTTGGCCGCGGTGCGCGAAGACCCCCTAAGCCGGCCCTGGGCCGGGTACCTCAATCAACTTCTGGCGCGCGCCCACAACCTGATTTACATGGGCCGAACGGTGCGGCCGCGCTCCATCCTGGGTTTCTATGGCCGCGAGTTTCCCCGCCTCTTCCGCGAGACTTGGAAATACTCGGCTCTGGCAATCATGCTGTTTATCGCTGGGGCCATAGCGGGGTTTTTGGCCACACTCGCGGACCCTGCGTTGCAGCGCTTCTTCCTTGGTCCCGAAATGAGCGCCACAATTGACCGGCGGGAGATGTGGACGCACTCCGTCGTCACCATCAAGCCGCTGGCCTCGAGCGCCATCATGACCAACAACCTAACCGTTTCCTTCACGATGTTCGCTGCCGGAATAATCGCCGGTGTCGGCACGGTTTATCTGCTGGCGATGAACGGCGTGATACTGGGGGTTATCGGTGCGGCATGTTGGCAGGCGGGGATGAGCTTGCAGCTTTGGTCGTTTGTCGCGCCGCACGGAATTCTGGAATTGCCCGCGGTATTTATTGCAGGCGCTGGGGGCTTGCTGCTGGGCCGCGGCCTGCTCTTTCCCGGCGAATTGCCGCGCCGCGAGTCCGTCGCTCTCTACGGAGGGCAGGGGGTTCGCCTGGCATTAGGAATTATCCCGCTTTTAGTGGTGGCAGGCGTGCTGGAGGGATTCTTTTCTCCTTCAGGCCTGCCGGCGGCAGCAAAGTTCGCGTGTTCGGGAGCGGCGGGGGGCTTGCTTTTCCTCTACCTGAGAAGCGGGTCGCGCCAATCTTCAGGGTAGCGAAGACTTCCTGCTGTTCGAAGTCTGCGCCTTGTCGCGAAAATCGGCGCGAGCCGCAAACCTTGGAATGCAGGTATGCGCTACCCACTCGATTCGCGTTCCATTATAATGTGGGCCGCAAAATGAACGCCCCGAGACCAAGGAGATCTTAATGAGAGCTAATACCTGGAGTCGAAGATCATTTCTGCGCGCCGCCGGAACCGCCGGAACGGTTGCGTCTGCGGCCAAAGTGATGCGGCTTGAGCGCCTGCTGGCGGCATCCCAATCGGTTGCAGACCGGCCGCCCGCGGAGGTTGCGAAAGACGAGTTCTACTGGCGGGAGATCCAATTGGATTTCAAGTTGGACCGCACCATCATCAACCTGAACAACGGCTTTACCTGCCCGACTCCGCGCGTGGCGCTCGAGGCGGAATGGCGCTATATGGACATGATCAACATGTCGCCCATCTTTTATCAGGGGCCGATTGCGGGCCGCATCGAGACCATCCGGCTGCGCATGGCCGAGGAGTTTGGATGCGACCCGGAGGAGATGGCCCTGACGCGCGGCGCAAGCGAGTCGCTCCAAATCGCGCAGAACGGAATCGACCTTAAAGCCGGCGACGAAGTGATCACGACCGAGCAGGATTATCCCCGTATGCTGACGACGTGGGACCAGCGGATGCGGCGGGAAAACATCAAAGTGACCCGACTGCAATTCCCCGTCCCCACGACGGGGGACGACCTCTACCAGCGGTTCGAGAAGGCCATCACGCCGAAGACGAAGATATTCCATTGCTGCCACGTCACCAACCTGACGGCGCAGATGTTTCCCGTAGCGCGGATTTCGCGCCTGGCGCGCTCGAAGGGGATCGTGACGATTGTCGACGGCGCCCACGCGCTGGGACATTTCCCCTTCAAGCTGAGGGAACTCGAGTGCGACGCGTACGGCGTCAGCCTGCACAAATGGCTGCTGGCGCCAATCGGCAACGGCTGCCTGTATGTTCGCAAAGAGATGATTCCGAAATTCTGGCCCCTACAGGCTGCGCCCGAACAGCAGGACGACGACATCCGAAAGTTCGAGGCCATCGGCACACACCCCTGGGCCATCAGGGCGGCGCTCGGTGAAGCTCTGGCTTACCATCAGACGATCGGCACGGAGCGGAAAGCGGCTCGACTGCGCTATCTGAACTTGCGCTGGATCAACGCCCTCAAGGCGTATCCGCGCGTCAGGGTGCTGACGGATTTCAGTGAACCTCCGCAGGCCTGGGGTGTGGCGGCCGTGAACATCGAGGGAATCGATGTCCGCGATCTCGCGAAATTCCTGATGGACAAATACCGGATCATCGTCGTCCCGCTGGTGGGCGGTGCCCCGCCCAATCAGGTATTCGATTACCAGTGCCTGCGAGTGTCGCCGAACATTTACACGACACTAGAGGAAATCGACACGTTCATCAAGGGCATGGAGGAGGCAGTGAAGAACGGGGTGCCCACCACGCAGGCGTCGCGCGACAAGTCGATGGAGGATTGGTTCGTGTAAATGACCATGCGGCATGGGCCCACTTAGGGCAACGAAACCAACGTCGTCGCCCCCGCGCAAGCGGGGGCCCATTGTCAGTCCAATAGATTCCCGCTTTCGCGGGAATGACGTGACTTTCGGGAAGCGAGGACTCCTATGAAGCGAATGGCGGTTTGGGCGGCCGCGGCTACGGCACTGGCTCTCGTCTTGGGAGCGGCGAACGCATTCGCCCAAGGCACTTTTAAAGTCCCTTTCACCTTCCAGGCCGGGGGCAAGAGTCTTCCCGCCGGCGTATACCAACTCGGCCCGAAGGACGACAATCAGCTCACGCTGCGGCAGGAAACGACCGGCAAGGAATTCCAGGTTCCCTTCACGAAGCGACTGGCGCAGCCTAGCCCGCCTCTGGCAGAGCCCCAGTTGGTCTTCGATGTGGTGGGTAACTTCGCGCCGTCTTATACGGAATACGTGACGGATTACGTTCTGGCCGAAGTCTGGCTGGAAGGCGCGGACGGATTCCTCGTGCATACGCTGAAGGGCGCGCACAAGACCCAGATAATCAAAGGCCAGAAAGCCAAATAGGACGTGGCGGCACGCCATGGCGCGGGTACGGGCACGCCATAGCGTGCCCCTACTCTCCATAGAGTCGCGGCACACGCTTACCGATCAGGCAAAGGACCTCATAGGGGACGGTGTCCAGCATCTGGGCGATGTCGAGGGCGGAAACCGAGGCGTGCGGCGATTGGCCGAGCAGCATGACCTCGTCGCCGACGTTGACGCCCGGGATGTCGGTCACATCCAGAAGCGAGAGGTCCATGCTGATGTTGCCGACCAGGCGCGCCAATCTGCCGCCCACGACGGCGTGGCCGCGATTGGAAAGCGCGCGGTTGAGGCCATCCGCGTATCCCACCGGCACGGTGGCAATGCGCGACGGGCGCCGGGTGTAGAAAGCCTCGCCATACCCCAGGGGCGTGCCGGTGGGGACGTCCTTCAGGTAGACCACCCGGGATTTGAAGGTGAGCACCGGCTCAAACTCGGGAAGGTCCGGAATCGGTTTGTCCGGCGGCAGCACCAGCGGCATGCAGTAACCGTAAAGCAAGCCTCCAATGCGAATCATGTTTTCGGGAAACTCGCGCCGGGAGAGCAACGCGCCGCTGTTTGAAACATGCACCCACTCCGGTTCGATTCCCGCCGCCTTCAGCTGTGCAAGGGCAGTGCGGAATCGCTCGGCTTGCAGTTCCGTGTGGGTGGCCACCAAATCCTCGGCGGAAGCAAGGTGCGTGAGCAAGCCCGTTAAACGCACCCCCTCGAGCGAGAGGTAATGCTCGAGGAAAGCCGCCAGCCGGTCGGGTGGCACTCCCAGCCGCCCCAATCCCGTATCCACTTTGAGATGGAATTCGATGGGCCGGCCGTGGCGCTGGGCACATTCGGCGTAGGTGTCAAGGCGCGCTGTCGAGGAAACCGTTGGGGTGAGATGAAACTTCACCAAGTCCGCGGGATCGCTCATGTAGAGGCCGCCTAGCAGCAGAATTGGCTGCTGGATGCCCACGGCGCGCAGTTCCAGGGCTTCTTCAACGCTCGCGACCCCGAACCAGTCCGCGCCGCACTGGGCAAGGCATTTCGCCACCGCGACAGCACCGTGTCCGTAGGCATCCGCTTTGACCACCGCCATCACTTTGCGCGGGCCCGCCGACTGCCTGATGCGGTCATAGTTGCGGCGCAATCTGGAGAGCGAGATCTCGACCCACGTGGGGCGGAGCAGATTGTCGGCAGGAAGGTTCACGGTTCGTCCCTGAGAATTCACCGCAGAGAACACAGCGCGGCAAAGCCGCAACCAAATGCAGATTCTTCGCTTCGCTCAGAATGACATGTCATCCTGAGCGAAGCGAAGGATCTGCTTTCTTCAAGTGATTGCGGTTCTTCCTCTCTTATTCGTTATTCGATCCCCCATCGTGGGCCAGGTTTGCAAATTTGGCGTAGGGTCTCATGAAAACGACGGGAACGTCGCCGGTGGGGCCGTTGCGCTGCTTGCCGACGATCAATTTCATCTCGATTCCACGCCGCTCCGCTTCACCGTCCGCTTCGCCTTCCTCCGCCGGCCTGGGCTCTCGGAAAATGAAGATCACCACGTCGGCGTCCTGTTCGATCGATCCCGATTCACGGAGATCTGATAGCTGAGGCCGCTGGAAAGGTCCCTTCCGCTGCTCGGGGGCGCGGCTCAATTGTGAAAGCGCCAGAACCGGAACCTTTAGTTCCTTGGCGATGCTCTTCAAACCGCGAGAAATGTAACTGACCTCTTGGGTGCGATTCTCGAAGCGGCCGTGGCCTGAGACGAGCTGAAGGTAATCCACGATGATCAGGTCCAGGCCCTTTTCCATCTTCAGGCGGCGCGCTTTGGTGCGAATCTGCATGATGCTCAAGGCGGGCGTGTCCTCGATCAAAAGTGGAGCTTCAGCGAGGCGGCCCAACGCAAGGGTTAATCTCTTCCATTCTTCGCGACTCGCGAACCCGCTTCGGAGCCTGTGGCTGTCGGCTTCCGCTTCCGAGCACAAGAGACGGATGACCAACGATTCCTTGCTCATTTCAAGCGAGAAGAGTCCCACCGTCTTCTTATTCTTGATGGCGGCATGGGCTCCGATGTTGAGCGCCAGGGCGGTCTTGCCGAGGGACGGGCGGGCAGCCACCACGACAAGTTCGCCCGCTTGAAGTCCCGAGGTCATGTTGTCGAGGTCGACGATGCCGGTCTCAACGCCGGTCACGCGCTGGCCCCGCTCCATAAGGCTCTCGATGCTCCCAAAACTCGACCGCACAATGTCGCTGATGTTGGCGAAGCCTGATTGCACTTTCTGCTCCGCGATCTCGAACACCTGGCTTTGAGCCAGGTCAATCAGGATATCGGGGTCGTCAGTTCCCTCCAGACAGCGGGAAATCACGTTGTGCGAAGCATTGATAAGACGGCGGAGGATCGATTTCTCGCGGACAATGCGGGAGTACTCGGAAACCGCGAGAGAGGTTCCGACCGGCACGCCATCGGTGAGCGCAGCGAGGTAAGCGGCCCCCCCGGCCTTCTCGATCTGCCCGTCTTTGGAGAGTTCCTCGGAGAGCGTTACCAGATCGATGGTGCGGTTCCTCTCCGAGATGGCCATCATTTTATCGAAAGTAATGCGGTGCGCTTCCGAGAAGAAGTCGTCCTTTCCGACTCCTTCTAAAGCAAGATTGAGGGCTGAGTTATCTAGAAGTACGGAGCCGAGCAAGGCCCGTTCCGCTTCCAGATTTTGAGGTACTACTCGTTCCTGATCGGTATTGCTGGGCATGGAAGGAAAGTGTTCCTGGATTGTCAGAGAAAAAATCGCAGAAGGAATTATAGCAGACGGTGAAGGCTGCGGGGAGCAGAGAAAATTCGGAATGTGTCATCCTGAGCGAAGCGAAGGATCCCCGCAGTTGTTCGGGAATCTGGCCGATAAGAAACTGCGGAGATCCTTCGCTTCGCTCAGGATGACAGCCGGTTGATTCTTCCCGCACCTCCAGTGTATTCCGAAGCTACTGGGCAGCCGGCTCTGCTTCCTTGGCGGGTGCGGGCTCGGGCGCCGGTTCCGGCGCCGCCGCTGGCGCTGGGGCTTCGGGTGCGGGTACGGCCTTTATCCCACCTTCACCTTCCACGCTCACTTTGACGAAAGCGGTTACGTCCCGGTGGAGTTTGATCGGGACATCGTATTCACCCAAGACTTTCAGCGGTGTTGTAAGAGCGATCTTACGCTTGTCAATGACGTAGCCTTGGGCCGCCAGCTTCTCAGCAATGTCGATGGAGGTGACCGAGCCAAAGAGCGTTCCTTTTTCTCCGGATTTTCGAGTAAAGGTTACGCCGACACCCTGAAGCAGGGTGGCAAGGTCCTGCGCATCGCCCTTTTCCTTCGCTTCCAGCTTAAGAAACCGGACCCGCTGCTGCTCCATCCACTTACGGTTCTGGGGATTAGCCGCGACCGCCATTTTCTTGGGCAGGAGATAGTTGCGCCCATAACCGTCCGCGACTTTCACCACCTGCCCTCTTGATCCAAGCTTGTCAATATTCTCAAGCAAAATTACATCCATCGTTCACTCCTTATGCGGCTGGGGACTAGGCGCTAGGGGCTAGGGACTAGGACCGGGAACTTCACGAGGTTCCAAGGTCCTAGCCCCTAGTCCCTAGCACCTGGTTTTTAGGCGCCGGTCGAAAACGGCAGCAACGCGATGTTGCGCGCGCGCTTGATTGCCAAGCTCAAAGAGCGCTGGTGGGTTGAGCAGGTACCCGTAAGGCGGCGAGGAAGAATCTTGCCTCGTTCGGAAATAAATCCGCCCACCAGGCGGGCGTCCTTGTAGTCGATGACGTCAATCGATTCCTCGCAGAACTTGCACACCTTGCGCCGCCGGAAGAACTGCTTCTTGGGGCCTTGAGGACCGCCCTCCCGCCTGCCTTGTGGACGCTCCGAGTCTCCAGGATTGTTTCGAGGTACTGGCATATTGATCTACTCCTTCAGTAGGTGTGAGGAAATCCGGTCCTTGCGGCCGTCCGTGGGGCGAGATCAACCCTCGCCTCCGAGCGCCCCAACATGACGGCGCCACGAGAACGAATTCTTCACGCTGGGGGTGCTTCGGCAGCCGGCTGTGGCGCCGGAGCCGCAGCCGGCTTGGAACGCCGCTTCTTCGACTCCTGTTTCGACCGCAGAGCCTTGAATTTCTCAGCGCGCTCCAAGGCTTCGTCAATTCGCACCGTCATGTATTTGATAACCGTATCGATCACCTTCAAGCGGCGTTCAAACTCTTTGACAGTATCGCCGGAACCTTGCAGCCGGAAGAGAACATAGATACCCTCCCGTTGCTTCGCCACACGATAAGCGAGCCGGCGGCGGCCCATCTTCTCAACCTTTTCGAGCTTGCCGCCCGTCCCCGTCACCACGCCTTCCATTTGGGAAATCAGTTTCTCGACGTCTTCTTCGGTGGCGTCGGGCCGGACAATGAAAATAATCTCGTAATTACGCATGGAACCTCACGATGGTTGCGGCGAAACCCGCCGGTTAAAGCGGTTCATCGCCTTTTGAGAACCTTCTCGCAAAATGACGCGCACGGCTTCACAGGCCTGGCCGAGCATTTGAGACACAGTTTCCTGGTCGGACCGGCGGAAACGCCCCAGCACGTACGACACCATGTCGCCGATGGGCTCTTCCGGGCCGACGCCCATACGAACGCGCACGAAGTCGCTGGAATTGAGCGCGCCCATGATGGACTTCAGTCCGTTGTGGCCGCCCGCGCTGCCTCGTGGCCGAATGCGCAAACTGCCCAAGGGAAGTGCCGCATCGTCCACAAGCACAATGAGATCGCTGACCTCGAGGCCGTGTTTCTCTAACAGCCTGGCCACGGCCATACCGCTCAGATTCATGTAGGTCTGTGGCTTGGCCAGAAGAACCTCCTGGCCCTCCAGGTGCGCCGCAGCCGTCAGCGCTTGAGCTTCGCGATGCGCCAACTCCAAGCCACATTCGCGGGCCAGGAGGTCCACAGCCATAAAACCCAGGTTGTGGGGCGTCTGCTGGAATTCCGCGCCGGGGTTTCCTAAGCCCGCGATCATCATCATGTCGAATACCGAAATTCGAAAATCGAAATTCGGACAACAAAATCGGAGAACAGAGCGATACCCGAACTTCGAATTTCGAATTTCGATTTTCGGTTCTTACGTTCTCCGGAAGCCTATTTGCCTTCCTTCTTGCCCTCTTTCTTGCCTTCCTTCTTGCCTTCTTTGGCTTCCTTGGTTTCCTTCCCTTCCTTGCCTTCGGGCGCCGCTTCTTCGCCTTCTTCCGTTTCGGCCTTGCCCTTGCGGATGACCTCGGGCTCGGCCGGAGCAGCCGCAACTTCCTCGCCGGCAGGCTTCACTTCTTCTTCCGCCTTCAACTCGATCACATGAGCGACCACGCGCGCGGGATCCGTCAAGATCTTGACTTTCGGATCCACTGTCAGTTCTGAAACGCGAAAGTTTTTGCCCAGTTCCAGTCCGCTTACGTCGACGACGAAGCGTTCCGGAATATCGTCAGGAAGGCACTCCACTTCCACTTCTCGGAGTACAAACTCGAAGATCCCGCCTTGCACCTTCACGCCCACGGACTCTCCGGTGATCTGAATCGGAACCTGAAGTTTGAGTTTTGCATCGCGGGCAATCCGCACTAAGTCAACGTGCAGAAGATGGCCGTCGACCGGCTCAGATTGCCACTCGCGAATCATGACTCGAGCGGGAGCTTTGCCCCGAATCTCGAGTGTGAAGATGGCATTGTGGCCGGATTCGGAGTGGAGAATCTGGAGAATTGCCTTCGGATCCACCTCCACCGGAATGGAAGGCCCTCCGCCGCCATAAACCACGGCAGGGATTCGTCCTGCCCGCCGTAAGCGCCGGGCAGCATTCTTGCCAAAGTCCTGCCGCGCATCGACTTCCACTGCTTGAACCTGAGTCATAACATTCTACTCCTCAAAACCACTCGTAACCCCCGCGCAAGCAGGGATCCATAGGGCCGGGACAAGTTAAATTCCCGCTTTCGCGGGAATGACCTCGTCTTCCATGGCGCCCGGACGCCAGCGCTTTACTCGTTCAGATGAAGAGCTTGCTGACCGAAGTCTCTTCGTGAATGGAACGAATTGCTTGCGCCAGCAATTTGCCCACACTCAGCACATGGATCTTCTCGCATCCCCTGGCCGCGGGCGGAAGCGGTATGGAATCGGTCGTCACAACCTGTTCGATCGGGGCCGCGCAAATCTTGGCAACGGCATTTTCCGCGAACACGCCATGCGAACAACATGCGTAGACCTTGGCCGCGCCCTTCCTGGTCAGCGCCTCGGCGCTTTTCGCCAGCGTGCCCGCGGTATCAATCATGTCATCGACGATGAGACAGGTCTTGCCCTCAACCTCGCCGACCACGTTGAACATTTCCACCACGTTGGCGTCCTCGCGCCGCTTATCGATGATCGCCAGAGGCGCGCTGAGCCGCTTGGCGAAGGCTCGGGCTCTTTCCACACCGCCCGGGTCGGGAGAAACCACCACCGGGTCAGCCAGCTTCAGCTTCCGAAAATAACGCACTGTGACCGGCGTAGCGTAGAGGTGGTCCACCGGTATGTTGAAGAACCCCTGAATCTGCCCGGCGTGCAGGTCGAGCGCCAACACTCGATCGGCCCCTGCTGATGTCAACAGGTCAGCAACCAGTTTCGACGAAATGGGCACGCGCGGACGATCCTTGCGGTCCTGGCGCGCGTAACCGTAATAGGGAATCACTGCCGTGATGCGATCGGCCGAAGCGCGCCGCATCGCGTCCAGCATCACCAGCAATTCCATGAGGTTATCGTTCACCGGGTTGCAGGTGGGCTGAATAGCAAAGACGTCGGCGCCCCGGACATTCTCGAGAATCTGGAGGCGAACCTCTCCGTCTGGAAAGCGTCCAACGTAAGCCTTACCGAGGGGCACTTTCAAATGTTGGCAGATCTCCCTGGCCAGGGCCGGATGAGCATTACCGCTGAAGACCTTTAATTTGTGCAGAACAGGGTCCATCGTCCTTTTGTCCTCACCACGTTCTGGTTACCCGAAACTCGAAATTCGAAATACGTATACCCAGGATTTACTCGATCTTCGATTTTCGAGCTTCGGATTTCGAGTCTCGATAAGCAAACTTGGCTGGGAGGCCTGGACTCGAACCAGGGTTCCATGCTCCAAAGGCATGTGTCCTACCGCTGGACGACCTCCCAACACTAGACAGCGCCGGTGCGGCCCTAGTGGCTGCCCTCGCGCAATCACCTGCTGCCGGCCGCCTGCCCGCTACGTCTTTCACCGCTCGCAAAGCTGTCGCCAATAATCCTTTCGCGACAGCGTGCGTGTCCGGAATACGAGCCATCCTTTGGGGACTAGCTTAGATGCGTGGAGCAACTCACGGGCGGACTCGAAGAGCGCATAGACGGCGGAACCACTCCCCGTCAAGGACGCGATCTCGGCTCCGGCCCGGATGAGCTGCCGCTTCAAGCGCGCCAACTCAGGCCACTCTGCGAAAGCGACTCGCTCGAAGTCGTTTTCGGCCGGTCCCCAATCGAGCAGGGGAAATTGTGGCCACGCACCGACGTCCTTAATGCTACGGGGTTTGCCCTGAGTTGTCAACCGCAAACCCGCCTGCTGATAAGCCTCTTTGGTGGAGATTGAGAATCCCGGAAAGACGACCAGACATTTTCGGGGCGGAAGGTCGGAGAGCGGATACACGACTTCGCCCCTGCCGCACCCTAGTGCCCGTCCACCCAGCAGAAAGAGGGGGACGTCCGAACCTAATGTGGCGGCCAAAGCAAGGCGACGGCTTTGCGGCAGGTTCGATCCGGTCAGCCGTTCCAAACCCTCCAGCGTTGCCGCCGCGTCGCTGCTGGCGCCTCCCAAACCGCTACCCGTGGGGATCGACTTCTCCAGTCGCGCCCGCACCCCGCCTCGATAACCGGTTGCGCGCCGCCACAACGCGCAAGCCCGATACACAAGGTTTTCGTTTCCACGCGGTATCCGCGGATCGTCGCACTCGCAGCGGATTCCTTCTTCCCGATCCGAGAGAGAAATCTCCAGCCGGTCGTGAAGCGCAATGGTTTGGTAAATGGTGCGGATTTCGTGATAGCCGTCGGGGCGTTTGGCCAGGAGTTTCAGCCCCAGGTTAATCTTTGCGAAGGCGCGGAGACGAATGGAGTTCGGCAAGTTGGTAGAACCGGCGAGGCGGTTGCCGCGAGAAGCTGTAAAAAAAACCACACTGTCATGCTGAGCGAAGCATCTGCATTTGTTTGTTTCACAGGGATAAATGCGGATGCTTCGCTTCGTTCAGCATGACGGACTATTTTCTCACACCTTCTTACTAGTGAGAGGCACGCTGCTTGGACAGGCGGCCTTTCAAGTCATCGAGCTCTTTTTGCAGCTTGGCTGCCTGGTCAGCGTCAAAGTCGCTCGAACCCGCGGTGGGCCATTCCTTAAGGGCGCGCTCCCATTCCTGTTCGGCCTGGCTATCTTTTCCCAGCCGCAGGTAGACATGTCCGAGGTGCTCAAGAATGGTCGGATCGTCGGACATCAGGCGCGCGGCCTTCTCGAGGTGGGGCGCAGCCAAGTCGCTGCGGTCCATCTTATAGTAGGCCCAGCCCAAGCTATCGAGGTAAGCTCCGTTGTTGGGGTCCAAGCGCAAAGCCTTCTGGATGTACTTCACGGACTCATCCAGGCGCACTCCCCTGTCCGCGAGCATGTAGCCAAGATAATTCGCCGCCGAGGCATTCAAAGGATCGGTGGCCAAGACTTTCTTGAATTGCTCTTCGGCCAGGTCGTACTTCTTCTGGTGTTCATAAATGGAGCCCAGCAGGAAGCGCGAGTACTCCTGCTCCTCGGGCTTGGAACTGGCCGCCAGCGCCCTGTCGATAACCTGTTGTGCCTCGTCGAACCGTTTGGCCTGGATGTAGACCTGCGCAATGGTGAGGTAAAGCTCGCGGTCAGCCGGCTTATTGTTCATCAGTGCCTGAAGCTGCTTGACCGCTTCGTCAACTCGCCCTAGTTCACCCAGCACGTAGGCACGGAGAATGTGCAGTTCCCGGTCGTCAGGTGATTTCTGCAGTGCCGCATCCAGTTCAGGAACGGCCTGCGCCAATTGGTGGTTCATGCGCAGCGTGTCGACGATAAGCTGTTCGCCTCGCCCAATCTGCCCCTGCAAGGACACAATCTGTCTGAAGGTTTGCAAGGCAAGGTCATACTTCCGTTGTTCGCGGTAAACCAAACCCAGTCTCTCAAGGAAGAGAGCGCGATTGTTCGCCTCCGCAGGCGAGTACTTATCCCCAGGGTCCGCCGAGCCCTTGATCAGTCCTTGCAAGAGCTCGATGGCCTTATCCTGATTTCCCACCGCATCCTCGAGAAGGGCTTGCTGATAGGAAATCTCAGCGTTGCCCGACTTGTCGGACTGAAGGGTTTTGGCGTGTTCGAGCTCCTTGCGGGCCTCGTCGTAGCGCCCCTCCTGGCGATCAAGTTCCGACATTTTGAGATAGGTCGCCGCGTCGTCCGGGTCCGCCTTCAAAATCTTCTCATATTCAGCGCGCGCGGCCGGAGCGTTGCCAATGCCCAGCAACGCCTGCGCATAAGCGCGGTGAAGTTCCTGATTCTCAGGGTCCTTGGCGATAGCCTTCTCGTAGGTGGCCACGGCAGAATCATAATCCCGCGTTTCAGCATACGAGTAGGCCAGCATGCCGAGTAGCGGCGGGTCCATGTCATCTTCCGGGATCTTCTTGAGCAGCTCCGTCGCGCCCTCGTAGTCCCCCTGCTCGAAATCAAGCTGCGCCAGGCTGCTCAGGCCCTCTTTGGACTCAGGGTCTACATTCAGGACCTTCTTGTAGGCTTCTTCGGCCTTTTCGGGCTGATTGTTGATTTTGTAAAGGCGGCCCAAAACCTGCCAGGAGTCCGTGTCCGAGGGTTGGAGTCGGGTCAGGGCCTCCATGTGTTCAATGGCCTTGTCGAGGGCGTCCTTGTTGACCTTTTCGGTCTGGTTCTCCCCCAGCATGTGCCAATAGATGCGCGCCAACAGGCGATGAGCATCCGGATAGTCAGGGTCGGTCTTTAAGACATCTTCCGCCTCCTTGACCGCTTCCCCCACACGTGACACACGCCAGTAAAGCTCGGCCAACTCGACCCGCAAGAACAACGAGTCGGTATCGGCCGCGATTGCCAGCTTATACTCGGCAATAGCCCGGTCGACATAGTCGGCACGGTTGTAAACACCCGCCAGTTCCTTGTATCTGCGCGCCAGCATGAAGTGGTAATAAGCTTCGGCGTGGTCCGAAGCCGGGGCAGCCGTGTTCGCAGACGGATTGCCCGCCGCGGTGGGACTCGATTCCTGAAACGCCAGGAGCGTCGCGGCCCCCACGAAGATAAGACCAACCCCGAGCCCTAGTTTGTTGACAAATTTACGCATGTTCCCTTTCCGCCCCGCAAAGTCTCAGAGGTTTAGATGCAGATTATCGCATAGGGGTACCACGGTGTCAAAAATAGCCGCCTTTTGTCGGATTGCAGGCGCCCAAAGCTGCCAAGTTGCTTACTGCCGAGCGTTGTGCGAATCGAGGGTGTATAATTGCACTCATCGGGAGGCGAGGCTTCCCAAATCACGAATAATTCAAGGCGCGTCAGGACAGTTGACCGGCTACACGGAAACGGGGTCGAGTGCGCGCGGGCAAAGCCGCACATTGGTTCCGATGACTGCTCAAAGGAGGAAACTATGCACATAATCTGGTGGATCGTGGTTGGGCTCATCGCAGGCTGGCTGACCGGAAAGATCATGAAGGGAACCGGATATGGTGTTCTCGGGGACATCATTCTGGGCATCGTAGGAGCAGTTGTGGGCGGCTTCATCATGCGGCAACTCGGATTCGCCGGCCAGGGCGGCATGATCTACACGATTCTGGTAGCCATCGGCGGCGCTGTCGTGCTGACGGCGGTGGTTCGAGGTCTGAAGCGGCTTTAGCGTAACGACTCAGGATTTCTCCCAAAACTTCAGGCGCACAGCGTCGGCACCGATTTGACCTTGGTGGCGCGGGCAACTGTGGTGTCCTTCGCGGCGGTTTCACGCAAAGACACCGAGCCCGCGAAGTGCGCGATGACAACGGGGGTCTTACAACTGTCGTATTCTGAGAGACATCCCCAACGCGGCAGGTAACCCCCAGGGTTTTCATCTAGAGTCCGGCTTGGCTCGCAATTTGTTCGGGCCGTTCCTTTGTTTTCAACAACATTTCCGGATCGGTCGTCGTTTTTGCGGAACCAATGTCCCGGAAGTGCTAGCGAGTTTCGAGGGGAAATCGGGGGTCTCAGCGGTCTCGCGAGGACCGTTCTTGACAGCCTTTCGACCTGGTGTTACTTTCTTGTCGTGATGGTTCTTTGAAAACTTTGGTTCCTGTGGTGCCCCGGCGCAAACCGGGGGAAAAGGGAAGGCCGTGAGAATCGGCCGCGGTCCCGCCACTGTGATCGGCGAGCCAAGTCCTCGCAGTTCGTCATCCGACGGACAGCCACTTTTCCGCTCTGTGGAAAGGGAAGGCGGAGGAAAGGGCGATAACCCGAGAGCCAGGAAACCTGCCCAGGAACAGCAACTCGGCCAAACTCTTCGACGGAAAGAGTCCTGAGGGAGACTTCAGCCTTCCGATTCCGTAACGGGGAATTGGGAGGCTTTTTGTTTTCTTGGGCTCTTTCTGGTCTGGAGATAGGGGTGGCACGATGGCCACTCCCATAACCGTGAACCTCGAGGAAGGAGACAACACGTGTTGGAAGTTCAAAGCTACAGATCAGAGAGCGGCATGCAAGATTCAGAATTCAAGAGTCCCAAGGTTGCACTAGCGACGGGGAGTAACTCCTCACCCGTCCCGCGACGGCTGGTGATAGCGCCGTCGCAGGGCACCGCCTCCCCTAGGGAGAGGGCTAGCCTTCTGAGCGCGTTACCAATGATTTTCGGATTGCTGTTGATGGCTCTCGCGGCCACGGCGGCGCGCGCGGGTACCATCAAGGGGACGGTGCTTGATCCGAGCGGACGGGCCGTGGCGAACGCGCAGGTCAGCCTGCTTCAGGCGCTGAATGCTCTGGATGAGCGTCAGACGGACGCCAAAGGGGAGTACGAGTTTACAGGCGTCGCCACGGGGTCATATCGTTTGGTGGCCAACGCGCCAGGTTTCTCAGCCGCGCCGGTAGATGTGGAGGTTCGCCAAGACCAGGCGGCAAGCGTGGATCTGCATCTGGCGCTGAGCGCGGTGCAACAGCAAGTCGTGGTTTCGGCGTCTCTTGAAGGCTCGCTGGTCCCTCAACTGGGCTCGTCTGTGTCCACGATTTCCGACCAGGAGATTAATAACCAGGGAGCGCAGAACGTTACGGATGTCTTGCGCGGCGTTCCGGGGGTCGCACTGGACGACACGGGCCGGCGCGGCGGCGTGACCGGCGTTTTCATTCGCGGCGGCGACTCCGACTACAACCTGATTACGGTGGACGGGATTCCATTGAATGAGTTCGGCGGCTACTTCGACTTCGCGCCTTTGCCGGCAGACGGGGTGGACCGCGTCGAGGTAACGCGGGGCGCGGAGAGCGCCCTGTTCGGCTCGAACGCCGTGACAGGCGTCGTCAACATCGTCACGACCCGCGGCGAAGGCCCGCCGCATTTCGACTTCCAGGCCGAAGGCGGGAGTTTCACCACCCGCCGCTTCGTGACGGGAGGGAGCGGATTGACTCACGGCCTGAGCTGGGCTTACGACTTCTCCCGGCTTGATACCGGCGGGACGGTGACGAACGATGGCTACAGGAATCAGAGCGCCATCGTGAGCTTGGGCTACGGCAGCGGCGAGCGGCGTCAGGCCGACTTTCACTTCCTGGGCAATGCGAATGTGGCGGGCGATCCCGGCCCTTATGGCTCTGACCCTGACGACCTCTATAACGCTCCCATCTTTCCGGGAGGCCCGTCCGATTACCAGGTGGGCCTGGTGGCGCGCAATAAACAGAACTTGTTTGGATACGAAGGAAGCTACTTCGAGCAATTCACGCCGCGCTTCCGGCAAGTGGTGACGGCGTCGGGGGCGACGAACGACTACTATTTCTCGTACCCTGCCGCGGACGGCGGAGATTCGTACTCGAATACCTTGCGCGGCATATTGAATACCCGAAGTGAGATCTCCATCTCGAACAAGGATTTTCTGGTGGCCGGCTTTGAATACCAACGCGAGCAGTTCGAGGACACCTATGTGGCGGACGACAACAACAGCCCGTTCATTTTGCCCCGCACCAGCCTGGCTTATTTTGTGGAAAACCGCTGGAACCCCTCGAGCCGGCTCTTCGTGACGGCGGGCTTGAGGCTGGACGACCTGCGGACGGGCTCTCTCCCCCCCGGCGATTATGGGGCGCGCCCGCTCATTCCGGCGAGTTCCATCACCAAACTGAACCCGCGCGCCTCGGCGGCGTTCCTTCCTCGCGAATCGGATTCCGGATCGTGGCTGGGGGCGACGCGATTGCACGCAAGCGTCGGAACCGGCATTCGCGCCCCGGACGGCTTCGAGTTGGCCACCACGAACAACCCTCTTCTGAGACCCGAAAAGAGCGTCAGCTTCGACAGCGGCGTCGAGCAGAGATTTTTCAACAGCCGGACGCTCCTCGACCTCACTTACTTCTATAATAAGTTCGACGATCAGATCGTGACGCTCGGCGGGTCACTGACCAACCTTAGCACCTTCGTCTCGGACAACCTCGGCAATTCGCGGGCTCAGGGACTGGAGGCCTCGGTCCGCTGGCGCCCTACCAGTTCGCTTCAAGTCTCCGGGGAATATTCGCTGGTGGATACCGCCATCCTCGCCCTGGATGGCTCAACAGTGGTGCAGGCTCCGTTCAGCGTCGGACAGGAACTGCTCAACCGGCCGAAACATTCCGGCGGTTTCAATATCACCTGGCAGCGCGGCCGGCTGATGCTTAATAGTAATGCCTATCTGCGCGGACAGGCGCTCAACCTTGAGCCGAACGACGGCGTCTATGCGTGCGAACTGGGCCTTCAGTGCGTGTTGAACGGCAAGGGATACGCGGTTTGGAACGGCGGATTCTCTTACCGTTTGGTCCGCGGCCTCGAAATCTATGGGCACATCAATAACCTCTTGGACAAGAAATATGAGGAAGTGCTGGGCTATCCGGCGCTGCCGCTGAATTTCATGGCGGGGGTGAAATTTACGCTGCCGGCGGCAAAGTAAGACAATTTTCTATGTCATCTTGAGCGAAGCGACGGATCTCCGCAGTTTGCGGGCAGCCCCAAGAACAACGGCGCTGATCCTTGCTTGACTGTTCGCCGGGTCAACGAACTGCAGAGATCCGTCGCTTCGCTCAGGATGACAGTGAATTCGCTAGATCTGTGTATTTCGATTTGCCTTTTGCGATTTGCCATTTGACTTGTTCTTCGTTTTCCCACCACCATGATCCAAAGAATGGCAAGCAAAACAAAGTCCGCTCGCGCGCTGATGGTGCTGGGCACGGCGTCGCATGCCGGCAAGTCGATCTTGACGGCTGCCTTGTGCCGCATCTTTGCCGATGACGGTTACCGTGTGGCGCCGTTCAAAGCTCAAAACATGTCGCTCAATTCAGCCGCCACGCCCGATGGACGCGAGATCGGGCGCGCCCAGGCTTTGCAAGCCGAGGCCTGCCGCGTGCCGGCCTGCGCCGAAATGAACCCGGTGCTCATTAAACCGTCTTCGGACACGGGTTCGCAAATCGTCCTGCTGGGCCGGATCTGGGGCCAGGTGACGGCCGCGAACTATCACCTGCGGCGAGTCGAGGAACTCTTCCCGGTGGTTCTTGAGAGCTATAAGAAGCTGGCGTCTGAATACGAGCTCATCATTCTGGAGGGCGCCGGGTCACCCGCCGAGATCAATTTGCGAGAACACGATATTGTCAACATGCGCATGGCGCATGCAGCGGGCGCCGCCTGCCTGCTGGTGGGAGACATTGACCGCGGGGGCGTTTTCGCATCGCTGCTGGGCACGCTCGAACTTCTGGATCCCTCTGACCGGGCCTTGATTCGCGGGTACGCCATCAACAAGTTTCGCGGGGATATTTCGCTCCTGCAGCCCGGGTTAAAAATGATTGAACCCCGCCTGGGAATACCGTGCGCGGGCGTGATTCCGTTCCTTCACGACCTGGGCCTGGATGAGGAGGACGGCGTAGCCATCGAAGACCGGCGGAGCGCTGGTCGGGCGTGGAAGGCCGTCGAGGCTGCCTCACCACCCCTTAATCCTCTCCTCACAGAGGAGGGGACTAAGGGGTGGTCTACGGCGTCCGCGGACAGGGCCTTGCGGATCGCCGTTATCGCCTTGCCTCACATGTCCAACTTCTCGGACTTCGATGCACTTGCGGCGGAACCTGCGGCGGCGCTCGCGTTCGTCGACCACCCTCATGACGTGTCCGCCGCCGACCTCGTGATTCTGCCCGGCACCAAGCAGACCCTTATCGACCTGGAGTGGCTGCACCAGCGCGGACTGGTTCCACCGCTGTTTAGCCACGCGGAACGCGGCGGCTGTATCGCCGGAATCTGCGGCGGGTTCCAGATGCTGGGGCTCAAAATAGACGACCCGCAGGGCACCGAAAACAACAGCGTGCCTTGCACCCGCCAGGGGCTCGGCCTGCTTCGCATGTGGACCTTGCTCCAGCCCGAGAAGATTACCCGCCTGGCCAGCGGGCGCATTCTCAAGGCGGAGGTCTTTGGTCAGGGCGTGCGAGAATGCACTTTTCGCGGGTACGAAATCCACGTTGGAGAGACGATGTACGGGGATGAGACCAAACCCTTCGCCGAAATAACGCGCGCGGGGTCGAGCGCGGTCGTCGCGGATGGCGCCGTAAGCGCGGACCGGAGAGTGTTCGGCACCTATATCCATGGAATCTTCGACGACGACAACTTCCGCCATGCATTCCTCGACGCGGCGCGCGCCGCCTGTGGCCTGGCGCCTCACTCCGCCAAGACCTTCTTTGCGGCCGAGCGGCAATCCCGCCTGGACCGCCTCGCCGCACATGTCCGCCGGGCGCTTGACCTTGATATGATTCGGAGCTGGGTGAATTTGTGATCTGTGATTTGTAATTGGTAATTGATGATTGGGAGGCAAACCGCCACTCAGCAACCAATCACATATCACAAATCGCCAATCACAAGTTTTCTACAGGATCTTCCCGCTCTTGCGGTGCGTGCGTAAGCACTCGAGTTGGTCATAAGCAACTGCCATCACACAAGCTCCTCCGGCGATGGAGATGCTTCCTTCGATGAGATGCCGCATGACGTCGGCGCGGCCGGGCGTGTGAACCAAAACTGCCTGGGCAACGCCGTGCCCGGTCACCACCAGTCCCGTCAAAACGCACAATACCAGTATAGCCACCCGCCAAACCGTCTTCATTGCAGTCGCACCTGGCCTTTCGAGTCTAGGGGATGAACACCTCGCCTTCCTGGTTCATACACCTAACGCAGGGCCGGGTCAACTGTCATTCTGTGGTGGGTTAAACGCCGGGGCGGGTTTACCGCGCCATGTGACGCAGTAAACCCGCCGTCAGTTCTCAGAAATCTGCAGGGCGACACACTGGGCAGGCAGCCCCCGCCCAAGTGCGCTTCGAGGCGAATCGAGTTAAAGGTTGAGAAGGTAGTCGGCAGCGGTCAAGTTGCCGAATTTCACGGCGTTAACGCGCTGGCCAACCACGTTCGCAAAGTATTGTAGAACCGCGGTCAATCTCAGAACAGCTGTGTTCTCGCCAAGCCTCAGTAAACGCCGCAAGGCCAACGACAGGAATTGCCAGCGGAAGTAAAGGATCAAGAGGCGTTCGTCGTAGGTATAGCGCTGGTTCACGTTGGCGGCATTCTTGAGGAGATAGGTCAAAGCGAGGAAGTCGCACCTGAGCATCATGCGCAATCGAGAATAGTCGACCGGCGCACCGAAATCCTCCAGCGACTTTCGCAAGGACGGAAACTCCAAGCGATTGGCATTGGCGATGGATTGAAAGTATTCCCGGTCAAACTGCCTGCCCAGAATCTTCTGGCAGGTGACCTGGAAATAGAAGAAGAACAAAGCCGTCGAAAGAATCAAGATCAGCAAAGCTACAATCATGGCCTTCCACCCTGGAATAGAAATTCTAATCTGCGGTCACTTCGAGCAGAGCAGGTTCACCAATCCGCCCGGTGACCTTGATGGTGCTTTCTCTGACACGCACGATGGCGTAAGCCCATACCACGAGCATTCCCAGCGTGCAAACGGGTACGGTGAACGAAACCAAAGTCCTGGCGAAACTCTCGCCAGTCGTGAGGTGGCAGAGCGCCATAGTGGCGGCTGGCCCGGCAAACTGGATGCCCACTCCGCACACCAGCAGACCTAGCTGCTCATCCGTCGATTCCAAATGCTGCAGCGTAAGATACAGCATCGTGTTGAGAACCAGGCAAGTGAAATAGAGGTTCTGGTTGAACTCCACAACGTACTTGGGGGAGAGCAGGCTGTAATTGCCGAGGAAGGATAAGGATGAAACACCAATGGCGAGTACGAAAACGAGGCCAAGCAGCAACCGCGCGAAGCGCCACATCTTTTCCTGCTGCTCGAAGGCGCGCCGGAAGAGGTAACAGACTAAGAGGAAGGACGCGATGACCAGCACGAAATCCGTGGTCCAGTAGACATAAGTGTACTCAGGAGAACGCAAACCATAGCCGCGGATAATGTGCGCGCGCACCTGGCCGGCGGCGAACATGCTGAAGAGATAAAGGCCGACTCCGGCAAGCCGACGCCTCTGGGCGCTACAAGCCATGTAAACGAGCAGACACCCCTCGATCAGGATGCCGCCATACTGGAGTGCGTCGCTGACGATGATGCTATTCATGAGCGCTCGGCGAACGAGTCATCAAACGACCATCCCCCGGACCGCCCATGCGATTCGGAGGAACTTAGTTCTTCGGCTTCGGCTTCGGCGCCGGCGGATCCAGCGGTGGAACAGGATCAGTGCCGATCGCCAATAACCAAGTGGCATCGCTCGCCTTCAGATTCGATGGCTTCGGCTTCGGCGGATCCAGCGGTGGTACAGGATCAGTACCGATCGCCAATAACCTAGTGGCATTGTTCGCCTTCAGGTTCGATGGCTTCGGCGGCGGCGGCGGGTCGAGCGGTGGTACAGGATCAGTGCCGATCGCCACTAACGCCGGATTGTCCGCGGTTACTACAGTTCCAGCGACCGCGCGGCGAAGCGAAGCAGCCGTCAAAACAACAAGCAATGCGAGCAGGACAGTGACAGCTAGGTTTTTCATTTAGGTTCTCCAGGATAAAATAGTAGTACCGGCGAGCAGACACCGGCACTCCGGAGAGCCTAAGCTTTCATAGAAAGAAAGTCAATACACTTCTGCACATTTTTTTATGCAGAATAGTATTAGACATTTTGTCACGGGACAGATCCCTGTCCTGCAGTCGTTTGATTCCTCTGGTTGCCTCCTTTCGTATCGTTCGTGATAGTTATAACGGCGATCAAAATGTGTTGCAACAGTACAAGAGTACTGGGTACTAAGTACTGCATATTCGACTCGCTATCCTCACGTCGGAAAACCCGCTTCCGACGCGCACTGATACTACCACATTTCGATGCAGATATTAAGTATTAGGTACACCCCACGGCATCACGGCATCCTAGGCAGATCTGGACGGGCCGCCGTCATCTCATTTCACGGTCCTTGGCGCCGGTTGACCGGAAGGGGGGTGAATGGCATCATAATACTCTATGGTCCCTTTGGACCCGGGGGTGATGTACGATGCGAAGCCGTTACTTGTCGATACCGATTCTATTACTGATGGGCTTGATACTCCTTGCCGGCCTTGCGCGAGGCGGGTACGCTCAATCCACTGACCAGGAGCCATCGACAGGGCCCACTCCTGACGTGGGTCCGACTGTGTTGGCCCCCAAGAAGACCCAGCCGGCCCCTCCCCAGCCTGAGAAGAAGCCGGAGCGGATTAATCCCGACGAAGTCTTCAATATCTCGACCGCAACCAATCTGGTCAACGTCGATGTCATGGTTGTCGACAAAGACGGCAACCCCATCCCCACGCTCAAGCAAACCAATTTCAAGCTTTTCGATGACGGCGTACCGCAGACCATCTCCAACTTCGGCACCGAGCAGGCCCCGATGACCACTTGCATGGTCATTGAATTCAGCAATCGGTATTGGGCGCGCCTGTACCTGGCGCTCGAGTACGCTTACAACTATCTGCATTTCATTCAGCCCAAGGACTGGACGGCAGTGATTTCCTTTGATATGAAGCCGCAGATCCTGACTGACTTCACGCAGGACCGGTCCCAAGTTAAAGGGGCACTAGACACACTGCGGATTCCCGGATTCAGCGAAATTAACCTGTATGATGCAATTGCCTTTACGCTGGATCGCATGAAGGACATCAAGGGGAGAAAATCCATCCTCGTCATCTGTACGGGATTTGATACGTTCAGCAAGCTTACCTACGATGAGATCCTGAAAATCGTGAAATCCTCAGACACCGCGATTTACCCCGTCAGCATCATGGAGTTTCTGGCAGTCCGCTCTATGAGGGGAGACAACATTAACACCTTGCAAGCCCGGAACGGGTTGGAAACGATCGCTAAATATTCAGGCGGCCAATCTTACTTCCCACGCTTCGAAGGAGAACTGCCCGGGATCTTCGAGCAAATCAACGGGCAACTGCGCACACAATACGGCCTGGGCTTCGTTCCCACAAACCCGGCGAAGGACGGGAAATTCCACAAGCTGAAGGTTGATGTCGTGGACGATCAAGGCAACCCGTTGCGGATCGTCAACCCCAAAGGGAAGGTCGTGAAATACCGCGTTGTGTCGCGGGAAGGCTATTACGCTCCGAAATCGTAGGAACTGCAGCCATCAGCTCTCAGCCTTCAGCTTTCAGTTCGAGAAATGAGGTAGCGCGGACCCCCGGTTTTGGGGTCCGCGGCTCGTCGATGTTCCCACGGAAAAGCCGCGGACCCCAAAACCGGGGGTCCGCGCTACCCGACGCCTAGTGCCGGAAGTGCCGCGCACCCGTGAACATCATGGCCAGCCCCAACCGATTCGCGGCTTCGATTACATCCTGATCCCGTACCGATCCTCCGGGCTGCACCACGGCCACAGCGCCGGCTCGCGCCGCTTCTTCCACCCCATCCGCGAAGGGGAAAAACGCGTCAGAGGCAACCACCGTTCCTTCCAGCGGGTGCTTCAACTCACGCGCTTTGGCAGCGCCCAGTCTCACCGAGTCCACGCGGCTCATCTGGCCGGCGCCGACGCCCACCAGCAATCCTTCACGCGCGTAAACGATGGCGTTCGACTTCACATGTTTCACCACGCGCCAAGCAAAGATGAGTCCTCGCATTTCGCTTTCCGTGGGCTGGCGATGCGTCACGCATTTCCAGTCCTGAGCGCTCGCGCCCAGAGTGTCCGGAGATTGCACCAGCAACCCGCCTCCGATGGCTTTGACCTGTAATCCTTCCTCATCGCCGGAGGCTGTCCCCAAGTCCAACAAGCGGAGGTTCTTCTTCTCCCCCAGGCGCTCCAAGGCGCCGGGCTCGTATCCTGGCGCCACCACGGCTTCGACAAACAACTTGGACATTGCTTCCGCGGTTTCGGCGTCCAGCGGGCGATTAAAGGCAATGACGGAGCCAAAAGCGGAGACGGGGTCAACGTCCAGCGCCCGCTGGTAGCTCTCTCGAAGTGTGGCGGCGGAGCCCACTCCGCAGGGATTCGTGTGCTTGACGATGACCGTAGTCGGCTCGTCAAATTCCTTGACCAATCGCCAGGACGCCTCAAGATCCACGAGGTTATTGAACGATAGCTCCTTACCCTGGAGTTGGCGCGCGGAGGCCAGGCCTCGCCCGCCGGCCCCCGGGTCCACATAAAGCGCGGCCCGCTGATGAGGATTCTCGCCATAGCGCAAATCCAGTGTCTTGCGATAGTTCAGGTGGAGGCGCTCCGGCAGCGACCCGCCATTCGCCCAGCGCTGGAGGGTTGTAGAAATGGCCCCGTCGTACGCCGCTGTTGTGGCGAAGGCTTTGCGCGCCAGGCGAGCGCGCGTTTCGCGCGAAATGCTACCCTGATTCGCGCGCAGTTCCGTAAGGACCGGTGAGAAATCCTGGGCATCCACAACCACTGTGACGTCGCGGTAGTTCTTGGCCGCGGAACGGATCATCGAAGGTCCGCCGATATCGATATTCTCGATGAGCTCCTCCAGCGTCACTCCCGGCTTGGCGGCCGTTTTCTCGAAGGGATAGAGATTCACCGCCACGAGATCAATGAACTCGATGTGATGCTCCGCAACCTGCTTTTGGTGATGCGGATTGGAACGAATGGCCAGAATACCGCCATGAACTTTGGGATGAAGCGTTTTCACTCTCCCGTCCAGCATTTCGGGGAAACCCGTCACGTCCGACACTTCGCGGACCGTCAGGCCGCCCTCACGCAGGAGTTTGGCCGTGCCTCCCGTGGATAGTATCTCGACCCCCAGTTCCGCCAAGCCGGCGGCGAAATCCATCACTCCGGCTTTGTCGCTGACGCTGATCAGCGCTCGAGAGACTTTTCGCATGGATGCTCCTCAATTAGAAGCTGTCATTCTGATTTACGCCTTGCCTGGCCGAAGGAATCACGTCATTCCCGCGAAACTTGTCCTCCGCGAAAGCGCGGGAGCGGGAATCCATTGAGTTCCGGACCAACAATGAACCCCCGCAATCGCGGGGGTAACGTCGCAGGTGATCTTCACTCCTTTGGGAGGGCCTCAGGCCGATGATCACTTGGAATGAAACCCGTCAGGCTTTGGCCGCCTTGAAAACCAACTTGCCATCCTCGGTGCTGATCCAGAACTGCACACTTGCGCAGCGGAACATCGACTTGATCTGCCGGGTCTTGTCGCAGAGGTATTCGTGAAACCGCGCCGGGTCGACCTCCACTCTCCGGCCCAACTCGCGCTGAACGCTGATGATGGCTTGCAAAATCTGGTCTGCCTTCTCCGGCTCGAGTTCCGGATCCGAACACACCACGCAGACCATCTTGGCGGCTGTCAATGCCTCCAGCCCGTGCTTCTGTTGCGCAAACACGCCGCGCCCTTCCTCTTTGTCCATCGCCCTTCTTTTCCAGAGAGCATTCTGGACGGCATATTTCTGCGCCAGGGCGTTGAGCTTGTAACGCTGGCCGAAGTTCAGGTCAGACTGATCGGCTGTGCGCCTTTTGATGTAGGTTTCAACACGATAAACCATATCGCGCGGGGGGCGGTCGGAACTTCCGTTGAAGTACACTTCCCACTCAATCTTCAGGCGGCGAACGTCGTCTTCGAGTTTGATCAGTTCCTCATCAATGGTCACAGAGTCGCCTCGTGAACTTGCTTCAAGCGGGGATTATACCCATGCTCGAGTGAGGCCAGTCAACCGGAAAGTGGAAGTCCCCAATCCGGCAGGTGTACGGGTAGGGCTCGCCCTACGCTCGCCGGGGCCAGCAAAAATGCGGGGACGGCAAGCCGTCCCCCTACGCCGTTGACGCTCCTATGCAACTATGCTCAAATGACGCTCAGATATGGAACATTCTGAACGTGATGCCGGACCGGAGGTTACCGCGCTGCTCCGCCAGATCCCGGCAGTGAATGAAATGATGAATCGGACCGCGCTGAAACAACTGGAAGCGCGGGTAGGGCGCCGCCTTGTGGTGGAGTGTACGCGCCGCGTTGTCCAACGGCTCCGGGACGGGATTGTTACGGGCAGCCTTTCAAGCATCTCACTGGTGGCATTGGAGCAGGAGATTGTCTCCGAGGCCGAGACCGCCGCCCACTATTCTCTGCGGCCTGTCATCAATGCCTCAGGGGTGATCTTGCACACCAATCTAGGCCGGGCTCCGCTGGCGCGTGAGGCGGTGGAGCATCTTGCGGAAGTAGCCACCCGCTATTCGAACCTGGAATACGAGTTGGAGACGGGAGAGCGCGGTAAGCGGGATGTCCACACGGAGCGGCTGTTATGCCAACTTCTCGGCGCGGAAAAAGCCCTCCTGGTGAACAACAACGCTGCCGCCGTACTACTGGCTCTGAACACTCTCGCCGAGGGAACCGAAGTGGTTGTCTCGCGAGGCGAGCTGGTTGAGATTGGCGGCTCTTTCCGCATCCCCGAGGTTTGCGCCAAAAGCGGCGCC